>ENA-OWOV01000016-OWOV01000016.1-gut-metagenome-genome-assembly--contig:-NODE-16-length-84350-cov-7.574597_pt1 | contig 84350 bp, 87 predicted proteins | sample MGYA00248247_ERZ651799 | MGnify/ENA primary metagenome ERZ651799 (study PRJEB26908, sample SAMEA4031712) | gut metagenome | biome: gut; feature: normal infant; material: stool | place: China | collected 2015 ...
GAAATAAAAAACGGCTACAGAGCCCATGTTTACTGGGTTTGTAGCCATTTTTATCTTTCCAACTGTCAAAGATGGGATTATACTCTCCAAAAGAATCGATGTCAATACGTCTTATGCATTTTACTAAAGTATGTTTTAGTAAAATAAAATTTATCTGTTTTTTTGGCAGGTCTTAGGGTGTTCCCTAACGAGATTTGACCGTTTTACGACGATAGGAGTATAAATGGTCTGCTCGCTAAGATTAAACAACACCTTACACCAAAGAAAAAGCGAGAGCTTTCCGTTAAAGTTTGCTCTCGCTTTCGGTTTTATTTTATCTGTATACTTTTCATTTTCGCTGATGAAAATTTTATAATCAAGTCATCAACGGCGTCTGTATATCTGCCTTCGCTTTGCAATTTATTCTTAAGACGGATAAGATTTTTTATAATTTCTGAATGTTCATTTGCGGATATGTATAGGTGATATTTTTGTTCTCTCATACATAAATCACCTCGACATTTACAATTTCTGTCGCACGATTCCGGATGTTATTCATCTTGCGAATCCACAAAAGTGTATTTTCTGCTTTAAGTTTCTCTGTTACATTTTCTTTTTCGGCAAGTGTTTTTACAAGCTCATGAAACATTACTTCGGCTCGTGTATCGACTTCAGCAAGGTGTTCATACAGTCTGCCCGAAGTCAAATAATTGTAATAGATAACTCGATGATTTGATTTTAAATGTCGTTTATATCGCTGTCCCCACACGCCGATTTGATATTCTTTCTGTTCACCCATTCCTACATTAGGGAGCATATAATCTCCTGCCTGACGATACTCAACGCCTTGCTGTTCAAATATTGTTTTCATAGAAAAATCCTCCTGTAATTTGATTGTACTATCATTTTACAGAAGGATTTTTGATTTTACCAATGTACCGATTACACGTTAAATCATCTTAAAATGTCTCAATGCTTCTTCAATCATTTCAACTTTTTCTGCTGGACATTGTGGCTGTTTTGAATTCTCTGATTTTGGCTTATTATAATTTTCTCTTTCAATAATGCCATATTTCTCTTTCACCTGAGCAATATAGAGATTGGACACCTTTGTATCGTATTTATCTAAGATGTACTGTTTGATTTCTTCATAAGTCGCTTTTGCTTCAGAAGCAGTTAAATCCAGTTCATCCATATCAACGGTAATGTCGATATATGCGTCAGGAGCTTTTCTAACCAACTTAACTACCGTCTCGACATGGCTCGATAGGTCCGGATTGATGTCGGTCATCGGGAACCTATCCAGACTAATATGGTTTGTATCAAAATATCTCCGTTTGTTCGTGGAAACATATCTACAAATTCTGTAGCAAAAATATCTTGATACATTCCGCTATCCATATTACAGTCTGGACCTCGCCCGTTTACGGAAAAAGTTCAACTTTTTTATTCGTTTCTACTATTATAGTGATTCCAACATAAAAGTCAAATTCTGTGAGGAACCGTCATCGCCTCAACCTTGTCCGTTCTTCCTACAAAAAACAGGTCAACAGCTATTTTTCGTCCTAACTGCTAGCCAGGTTTCCATGCACTCGACCTTGTTGTGCCTGAAAATCCGGCATTGAAAGGGAGAACTGATCCTATTACTTCTTCACATTCTCTTCCAATTCCAACATGTATTTATCAAAGTCAGACATGAACAATCTGTCCTGAATAACACGATACTTTTCAAATTCTGTCTCAGCATGAAGCTTTGCAATTTCAGCTGACACTTTCCCTGCATCCTGTAAAATACCATAATCAAACATTTCAATAAAGCTATTAAGCCGTTTTTCCCAGTCCTGCATCGTGAGTGGAATATGTCTTAATGTCATGTTCTCAGCAAAATCCAAGTATGCAGTAACCATACGATTCAGCTGTTTCATTTCATCCTGGCTCAAATAATTCTTGGCAACCGTAACATCACTCTTCTTAATTTTGCCTTCAGGAGCGTCTGCCCAAGTAGTTAATCCCATATGCTCTCTTGTATGATCAGCTCTTTCTACAATCAGTTCAGCCGCCGTATGACCATGAACTGCATAATGCATTTTATTCTGAACTGTTGCGTAGAATCTCCTGGTAGTTGCGGAATTCTTATCGTAATCAATGGCAGTGGCATACAGGTCAGTTATTTTCTGATAAAACTTTCTTTCGCTTGCTCGAATTTCACGAATTCGTTCTAACTGCTCATCAAAATACTTTTCTGTCAGATAAGTTCCGCGTTTGAGACGTTCGTCATCCATAACCCAGCCTTTGATGGTGTAGTCCTTGGCAATTTGATTGACCCATTTACGGAACTGCACCGCACGCTCTGAATTTACCTTAAAGCCTACTGCAATAATCATCTCCAAGGAATAGTGATTTGTGCTGTAGCTTTTTCCGTCAGCGGCAGTTATCCGAAATTTTCGGATAACTGAATCCTCTTGTAATTCGCTATCACTGAAGATTTTTTTTACATGATAATTTATGGTGCGAACATCCACATCGTACAACGTGGCCATCATCTTCTGTGTCAGCCATATATTCTCATCCTCATAGCGCATCTCAATACTGTCCTGCTGATCGCCGACAGAGGCAACATAAGTTAGATATTCTGCAGCACTGGAACGGATGGTTATTTCATCTTTTTTCTTTTTCAAATAGGGAACCTCCTTCTGGTTATTTCTCATCCATATCAAAGCGTCTTTACCATAACAGTTATATCGATTGAATCATAATCTTTAATACATTAAAATGATCAAAAAAGATTTTTCATTAAGCTTTTCTTTTATTTTAATGTCTTATCATTCAATAATAACTCACCAATTGTTCAAAAGATACTACTATGCCTATCTGTTTTAATAATTCCCTTCTTTGAACATACAACTCATGTAGCACTTCTTTGTACGAGGCGCCATAATGCAACATATTATGACAATTACTACAAAGTGATACAATATTTTGTTCTCTGTCCAAATCAATTCCTGGAAAATCACGATACGCCGATAATGGGATCAAATGATGTGGCTCTGTATAATTATCAGAACTATTTCTTCGTTTAAAAACAAAATGTGAATTATCTACTTCGCACAAATACTTTGCTCGCCTCAAAGCATTCTTCGACTCATTTTGTTTTCGAGGATATATGTATTGTGTTCTCTCCGCAATCAAAGGAGCCTCCCTTAGAGTAGCGTCATATTGAATTTCTTGATTGAAATGTTCGATAAATTGTCGTTCCTCTGTACTCTCTGTTTGGAAATCTTCTCTAATAATTTCTTTAGCCAAAATATGCTTAGCTTTTTCTACTGCTTTTTTATCTACACGTTTGCTTTCAATAATAATACGTAATGCTTCCTTCTCCTGTCCTGATTCAAATATATGTCTTGCTCTTGGAATTCGAAAGTTTTGACTATCTGACTTCGATCCTGGATTCTCCGAAAGAATCTTTTTAGCCAATTCGTCTTTTGAAATAGAAAAATCTTTGAAGTCATAATAAAAATTTACAAACACAGCTTTTCCAACTGCTGCTAACGTTTTATTTAAATCTTCATACTTATTACCCGTCTTTCTGCGAAAGACACCAATGCGTCATGAAACAAGTGCATTGGCTTTCGCTATCTAATTTATCTTCCTTCTGATATTATTATGTTATAAGACTGGCACACTACAGAACACGTGGAGGTGAGTGGCGGGGCTGTATAGCGGCGACCTCGTATACTTATATGTTGTCGGTCATCCGTTAAGGCATCAATGAATGGCGCATTACAGTAGCCCGTAAACTTATCTCTTCCGAAGTCGACTCGATCTCGCCGGATGACCAGTCACTGTCAGTTTTATAACTATAAATTTCAGGAGGTTACTTTTATTGTCATTTAAAATCTTAAAATTTAACTGCTGTGGACTTGACGTCCACAAAACATGGATCTATGCCTGTATCGGTATCACTGACTCCAACAATCGTACTGAATATAAGCAGGCTCGCTTTTCTTCCTTTACTAAAGGATTGAATGAGTTGTGTGATTGGCTTGCCAAATATAACTGTAAAGATGTTTGTATGGAATCAACCGGAAAGTACTGGATCCCTGTTTTTAACATTTTAGAGCAACACAATCTATGGGTTACTCTTTCTCATCCCAAATACACAAAACCAATGAAAGGAAACAAGACCGACCGCAAGGATGCGAAATGGATTTGTGACCTTTACATGTGTGGAATGGTAAAACCTTCTTTCATTCCACCTGCTGACATCAGAGAACTTAGAGATCTTGTAAGATACCGATTTAAACTCACTTGTATGATAACTGGAGAGAAGAATCGTGCTCAAAATTGTCTTACTGTATCTAATCTTAAGCTTGATGATGTATTTTCTGATGTATTTGGTAAATCATCCCGTTCTATTACAGAACAGATTTTAAAACACCCTGGAGAAACATTTGATGTAACACCTTTTGTTGATGGCAGATGTAAAACTCCTATTGAAGAAATACAGGCCGCTGTTGATGGTGCCATTTCAAAAGAACAAGCTGTGAAACTTAGACAGTGCCTTGATCACATCGATGAACTGAACAAGCACATTTCAGAAGTAGAACAGGAAATCCTTCGTCTCAGTGATAAATACGAGATTGCTTTAAACTTAATAAGGACTGTTCCCGGATTTAATAAAAATCCACTAACTGCCATTCAAGTGCTTTCAGAGATTGGTGGTGATATGTCTGTCTTCCCCACAGCGAAACACCTCGTCTCATGGGCAGGATGCTGTCCTCGTAACGATCAAAGCAATCAAAAAATCAAATCCACTCGGATTTCCCGTGCTGGTTCCTATTTTAAACCAGTTCTGGTACAAGTTGCAAATGCTTTAATCAAATCGAAGAAACATTTAGAATTTACCAACCGCTACAAGCGTATCAAAGCACGCCGTGGTCACAAGAAAGCCATCATTGCAATCTGTCGTATGATCCTGACCGCTATCTGGCACATACTCTCAGATTTAAAGCCATATACACCAGAAGGTTTTCTTGAATCTCGTCCTGTGAAGGAAGAAAAAGTTCTTTCCATTTCACAAGCACTTAATCTTTTAAAACAACGGGGCTACATCATAAAGGATGAACCTTTATCCGTTTCCTGATTAGGTGTTGCGTTAATATTTAATTTTTCAAGCTATCCCTGGGATGGTTTCTTTGTTATGCTCTATTTTCTCGGGTAACCTCTACTTCTTTGTTTCAAACTTTATATCCTTCAAAATATCACCCCTCATATTTCTTTCATTCCAGTGCTCTTCAAATATTGAAAAGTCCTATCATAATAATCCTTGTTTCTTGATGGATCTTCATCAGACCCTTCAGGGACATAAATAATCAATCCCTGTCTTGCTCTGGTTAACAAAACTCTATAAGCATTTTTTAGATATCTCTGCCTTCGTTCCTGATTAACATGATTCCATTTCGTGCCCCTGAACTTAAAATAATCAAATCCTTCAGTCGTATACCTAAAATCAGCATCCCATGCTAGTATTGCATAATCTACCTCTAAACCTTGTACTTTAAATTCAGACGCCGCCACTTCTAAGTAATATGATGAGTCAACATTATCTTTCCCATTTAAAAACCACCCTACATGATTTATATCTGATGGAACCCATATGCCTTCAGCTCGCAATCTTTTTCCTTCTGAGCTTGCTAAAAGTCCATACCGTTCTGTTCCACGAGCTTTATCCTTCACCCATTTTTTTGCGGTTTCAAGATCTCGTGTCAGAAAAATCGGATATGAATGTTTAAGTTCATTATTGACGCTTTTGGCCTCTTCCGCCTTTTCATCTAACAATAGTTTTACAAAAAGAGCTAATTTTTCGCTTCTGAACGAGCGTAGCGAAACCCCTAAATGCAAATCGGAAATGCAGTGATACTCTCGTCCATGTAGCAATGTCGAAATATCTGATTTTCCTACGTATTCTGTATCTGTAATTTTATCTGACAGGTATACCTTCCAGTCTGGATAATCATCTGCCAGAGTTTCAAACCAATCCTGAATTCCTGCTTCTCCGTTATATATTTCTTGTCCACCACCTACAAAACAAACTATAACGGCCCAATCTCTATGTCTGTCCATAATACCAATCAAAAATTCAGGTTCTGACTGGTTAAAATCGGGAATTCCTTTTTTTCGCTTCATAAAATCAGCGAGTGACTCTTTGTTCCATGCTCTTTGAGCCTCATCAAAAATTGCCACCTTCTCTACTGGTGCCATATCCGTAGTCAAAGCCTCATCTCTAAACTTATGAATAATTTGAATAAAGGCTTTCGTTTCCCGGAGAGCTCTTTTTTTAGTCACGCCTTCTCTCTCCGCACAATCTATTGCAAGCGCATTCTGCAAAACATCAACCAGTGGACCATTTCCAGAAAGAAAAACAGCATGTTCATCTTCATTAAAATGATGACGTTTGTTTGCTATATTCAAGCCAGCGAGTGTTTTTCCAGCACCAGGAACACCTGTAACAAAACATATAGCTTTTTCGTTGTTCTTCTTGCACTGATCAATTATATCAGAAATCGCTGCTGTTGTTATCGTTAAATTTTTTGCACCAGCATCATTCCTAGAAATATCTTCTACACCGTGTTTTCTATACAATGCCTGCGCAGCTTCAATGATGGTCGGTGTAGGAACGTATCTTGAATTTATCCACTCCAGTGCAGGTAACGGCGTATCATTAATTGTCGAAATACTTTCTCGAATAGTACTGCCAATATTGTCTTCATTACACAAAAGAGTGTTATGAATATTATCTGACATACAATAATATTCATTCTGTTTTTCTAACGCCTTCGTTGAAACGTTAATCGGGACAAGATGCCTGGCCCTACTTTTATCATGAAAGTATTTCAAATCCAATGCATAATCCATTACCTGATCTGTAGTAGATTTCTTGTACTCTTTATCTCCAACCTTAAACTCTAAGAGAAAAATAATTCCTTCTATTATACATATCACATCTACTCTGTGTCCCATTCTTGGTATGGTATATTCGAAAATAATGTCACCTTGAGAAAAATCAACTAATTGTTCCTTTAAAATTTGAATTTCCGATCTCCAAGCCATCTTTTGGAGATCGGTAGTTTCAAACTCATCATTAATCAATAACTGGCCGAGAACAGACTCCTCATCTTCTAATATAAAGTTGGTTATAGAATTAAAATAGTATGCTCTTCGACTCATAAGTATCTCCTTATTTCTTTGATAATGCTTTATTAAGCTGGTTAGCCAATTTCTTTGCTATAGCTTTTGCCATTATAGGCGGTACCGCATTCCCTACCTGCTGATATTGCTTATCCTTTGTTCCGCAAAAAACAAAACTATCTGGAAAGGTCTGCAAACGAGCTGCTTCTCTTATACTTACTGCTCTATCTTTTGTAGGATGCACCCACATTGATTTACGCACATTGACAACGGTACCAGACGGCTCATCGTATTTTAAACGAAGATAGATTGTGTTCTGGGTTCTTGTAACATCTGTATAAGTGTTCGTCTTCATCTCATCAGATAAGGAATGAAAATTTTGTCCCTGATCTAACGCTTTAAAACGCTCCATAGCTGTCGGTGTCGTTTTCGTTATAATGTGATTATGCAATATCTTAGAATCACGAAGTGTCTGAGCCAAATCACTTAAATTAGTTTTAGCTTGTAGCTTTATGCCATTTTTATCATCAGATACATTATAGACCGGCTCAACATCTTCTAAGTCTTTAATCGCGTCCGCAACCGTCCTATATGGACCATCTTTAAATTTTCCTTCCGGAAGTTTCACTTCATCAGTAATGTCTTTACGAATTCCCATTACTATAAAACGCATTCTTTTTTGCGGAGCTCCAAACTGGGTTGCGGAAAGAACATCTGCCGAAATTGCATATCCGTCATCATCGTTGCTCCCCTTTAGCTTTGCCTTTAAATAATCAAAAACTGCATATGAACGTATATTGGCTATCAGACCTTTATTGTCAGTATAACTATCAACCACAATATCGTTTTCAAATATTTCCTGTGCCTTACTTATCATTCTTTGGTACATAATTGCCGGTTCAATTAATGCCTTGATCTGAGATGCTTCTATTTTCCCAGCGTAATAATCCAGTATTGCATTAAACGCAACCATATCAGCGTTGATAATGAAATCATCTTCATTTCGCTTGGTGTGCTTCTCTGATATTTTTATCAAACGATCTTTATGATTCTCCAATACAGCTTTAAATTTGGTTACATTCTTAGATGCTTTATAGATAACATTCAATTCGAGATAATCAAAATCATCCCATTTATATCGAGCAATTTCTTGCTCAGACTGCACAATGTTAATCGCTTCATCAAACATAAACTCAGCATCCAGTAAAGCCAACTCTGTATTAGCAGTTTTAATCACATTGCTTTCCACTAATTCTAGGTCATCCTCACATAGGTAGAATCTGTGAACATCTGATCTAAGCATACTTACATTTTCCATTACAAATGCCTTTGGTTTTAGTTCTAAGATTGCTCTAATATACTGTTTCACCAGGGAATTATTCTGACTGATTGCATGATTTTTTTGCCTATTTGCATTAGAAAATCCCTGGCAAGGTGGTCCTCCAATTACAACATCAATGTCGCCATATTTTTCTTTTATTTCCGCGAAATTAGCATCTCTAACATCTCCGAATACAGCTACTCCAGGATGATTTTTCTTATATGTCTCCTGCATAGCAGGATTAAATTCATATGCAACTTTTATATCGAATTTTTTTGTTTGCATAAAACCCAGGCTCAATCCCCCAGCACCCGCAAACAAATCTATTGTATTAAACATAGTTCCTCCATCTTACGCTTCCGTATTAAAGCCTTCTTCGGAGGCTTTTCGTAGCAATGCAAGTAAGCGTTTGCATTGATAAGTGTTTGGTATTTTAGCAGGCATTTTACATGCAATCGCTAATGCAGATACATCTGTAGGTGTTACCATATGATTTCTAACAACAAACTCTGATAGTCGCATCCACATTTCTACAGGATAATTTACTACTGTTGTCTGAGCCTGAATTTCATTTACAACCTTCTGCTCTTTCTTAGCGGACTTTTGTGCAGCCTTCTGTTCATCAATAGTAATTAAATAATTCTCAATATCTTCAGGAATATCCATATTGATTTTCTTCACATCTTCCCAGCAATCATTTTTCTTACACCACTGAGTAACGTTTGCAACTTTTCTTGACGGATCAGTTATTCGAAGAAGAACCAGCTCTGCCAATGCGATTAAAACTGTACCCACTTGTTCAGGTACACTTTGTCTATTCCAAATCAGCATTAAATCAAGTTCCTGTCCTTGATATTGACTATGCAACAATCTTCTAAATTGTGCCAATGTGTAATATATGATATTTGCACGATATCCGCCCTCATACCAAGGCTGTTTTGGTATTGTCTTCTCTAGATATTGAAACAAGAGAATCAACGCAGCAGTAGTTTGGAAATATCTCTCATTAAACTGTTCCTCATTTGTATTCCATTGCTCATCTATATACTCTGCAAACGAGTTAAAATTGGTCTGTGCACCTTTACTCACAATCTGAGGGAATCCTCTCCATGTATTTTGTACCTTCGCAAGATCTGTTTTCTTAATTACCTTATTCTTAGGATGTTGTAACTCAAATTGTTTTTTCTTTGCCGGTGTCAAGCGCATCTGTTCTTGCAGATATTGTCCTCTTGCTCTTTCGTAAAACCATTTAGTTTCATACTGTACGCCTTCAGATGCCGGTGCAAATAAATGTCTTGAGATTTGTTCCATACGACGATGAAACGGATGAGATGCAAAAAAGTCTGCATCACTAACCTTATTCTGACTGTTTGAAGATCTAGAAATATTTCTGATCAACTCATCCGACTCTTCTGGTGTTGATTCATCAATTGAAGTCAATTTCATTTGAACAAAAATAGATGATAAATCTGCTTTATCCTTATATCTTGCATTTGAAATAGAGGCCGTTGTCTGTCCACCATTAATAATCTGAAAGTCTCTAACGAAGGTGATAAATCTTCCATGGTTTGTATCTTCTATCTCAACGTCCATTGCAGTTGCTGAAATTCCATTATTAAATGCAAAAAACATCTGTGGATTATTCAGGATAGTCCCTCTGATTTTCTTATTGACCGCTACTTTAGTAGATAAGAATGACCTGACATTTCCCTCCAAAAGTTTACTGCCATACTTGTCATATATATCAGCCAAAACGGTTCCAGGAATTACTCCCAAATAGCTACTATACTGTTCTGTAGACGCAGAACTAGCCTCTATACATGGAATGCCTTCTCCACAATACTCCTTAAAATCAATCTCAATAATTTGACGGCCTTGTTCTGAACAGCAGACTCTGAACAAACGATCTATATCCCAAATCTGACCTTCTACAGGAATGGAATTATAGTCATCAATTTCTACTGTTTTTATAGTAGCACTCATATCTGCATCAGTGAATACAAGAAAACGATATTTACGAATTGCCTTTTTGTTATACCTTAAGAGATCTACTAAATCTGCACATGGTGTACTCATCTCTATTTCTTGGTATAGATTAGTCGTCAATGCTACATCAAGAAATTTCATGAGCAGACCAAAATCCTTATTTGCAGCTGTTCCAGTAAGTCGACGTTCCAAATCATTACCATCAAAATCTGCAATAATAAGATTCATTGTGTTATCGAACTCGTCGTATACATATCCGTCTACCCTATAATTACTACGTCCACTTTTCCCCTTATAAAAAGATGGTGTGAAATCAGATAACGCTTCAGCATCAATTAAATACTGAGCCATATTATCTACAAAGGATGCACATGACCCTTCTCCAGTAACTGCTGCTGCAGTTTTTATACTCTCTATAAAATCTTTTTTAAATTCGGTAGAATCCATGTTAACATCCTCCCATTTTTATTACTTCTCCCAGCTTTTTATACTTGGGATATCTATCTGATATTCAGCATTTGTTATCTCTGTTGGAACATCAGCTCTCCGTATTCTCGGAAATGATTCATTTACAACATATACTTGTTTTGAGGATGTATTAAAATACTGTTTATCATATTCTTTCATGTCAATATATCCTGCTGAGCCAAGTTTAAATATTAACTCATCTGGATTTTCGCCGCGTCGTGAAATCAACTCTATCACTTCATGAACCAATCCATATAACGTAAATGATTTCGGTTGATCCGGCGCACATTTATCAATTCGATAAATGACCAATTCTCCTTCGTCGTTTCTATCTAATTGCTCAACAGAAGAAATCGATATCTCTGAAGATGAAGCCCCTGTAGATTTTATCTCATGCCAACAATCTGCATATACAAAATCTTGATCCGCTCCTTCTGAGCCAACCCATCCAGCTAAAGCAACAGACGGTAACATTCCATCCTCTATTTTTTCTTTCAAAAACAACAACTCTCCAATGAGACCTTTTTGTGTGTTACTACCTAACACTGCGTTGCTTTTATGGTCTAATAACTTTAACCACGCATTATATCTGCGCAATACTTTAAGCAATGCTACATCGTCAGTTTCCACATTGGAATATTCTATAATATCTCCTGCCATTGTTATGAAAACATCTTCCTGTTTTCTATCCATCAAAGTAAAGGAAATCGCATATTTACCGTCCTTTCTCTGATTACATGTAGCATCGATACATTTTGACGAATCTAGTTTTCTAATAGCTTTTTTGCTCACTATTACAACAGACTTATGCTCTGGCGTTGCATATCGAACATACCATTCAAGAGGATGCTTTACAGACAATTTCAATGCTCCACCAGAATAGTAATTAATAGTATTCCATTTTTCTCTTAATTCGTTTTCTTTACCACTCATTACATATCCTCCTCGTCATCATAATTGTCATAAACATCCACCCAATTTCTCAACTCAATTAAGTTAACTTTATAATTCGCAGTTTCAGTGGAGCCATTAGTTTTAGGGAAACCAACTCCCAACGCAAATAAAAATTCAGGTAAATCTTTATTCTCAGACTTTGAATAATCAGCTTGTATTATATGTAACATTAAAATTGGATTTCTATTGGCGATCAGATACGCTTTGTCCGGAATATTTTTCTTATTCTCATTTCCAGGTATAGATCTATATGCTTTTTCCGCATCTTGAATCTCGTCTTTGGATAATCCAATTCGTGTACATCCACCAGCTCCAACACGCAACTTAGTGCCACTCACGCTGATCATTTTTTTATCAGCTAAAATTTTTCTTTTTTCTGTCCCTTCAATCTCCAGCATTTCATCACCGCACTGCAACGGTTCATTGAACGGAATGCCTGTTCCTGTTTTTATTAATACTACATCCCATCCATTGCTCCAATGATGGCTCTCTATAAATTCCGCAAGTGCTCTACCATTGAAACTCAAATGCCATGGGTTTGTCTCGAAATCCAACAACAATTGAGCCACATTATCTCCCGGAACATTCTTCCAGTAATAATGTCCCTTCGTACGTTCTTCATCAAAAAATCTGTCTCCAATACTACTCAACGAATTTACAAAATTCTTGAATGCAATCTCATTTGAAGCCAAAATATTTTTTGATGCTTTTAATCTAGGTGTCTCAAGCAAATTACCAGACACTGTAACAGGACATGTCAAATCAGTTGCTGTACGCATCTTGTTTCGCGCAGTCACAATTAATGCGCCAGGATCTTGTCGAACTTTCAGACCAAAGTCTCTAGGAGTTTGATTTGCATTTCTCATTTTCGAGATTTCTTCCTTAAGTTCAGCTGTAGCTCTAGTAATTTGTCCATACCAATCGATAGCCTCTGGTGTCATCCATACCTTTGCAATATCCCCGTAATTTGGTCTATATCCGAACCAACGCCCCATCTGTAACAAAGTATCGTACATCTTTGTATTACGATGAAAATATGTTACGCCAAGGCCCTCTAAGGTCAAACCTCTCGACATACTATTTCCACCTACAGCAATTACACGCAAACCATCATTCTTATGATTAAAATAATCTAAACTCGCTGCACCAGTTTTCATATTTACTGCACGAACTTCAATAGGAGAAATTGCCTTGTGCAAATAATTTTTTAGCAAGTCTTCCCATTCTATTCCAACAATCCCACTCAAATGATACTTGTCCCAAACAACATGCATCGCTTTTATATTTTTTATTTTTTCACTTTGAGAAAGTGGTAATTTAGCATAGTTTCGAACATCCGATTTCACCTGATCTAACCACACATTCAGCATTTCTTGTATCTGATTTTGAACATTGGTATAAAGGCTTATATGTACCATCATAGATCTATGTTCTGTAAGGTCACCTCTATAGTCGCGAATTGCATTTAATAACAAGAAATAATATGTAGCTTCATATAAATCCTCAGGCAAATCTTCTACCATAAAGTCTTTTTTATGTTTTGGAGGAAAGCACGCTTCTAACTCTTCTATATCAATCTCCTGAAGCATGTGATCACTATCAGAATTTTCTCCAAATATTCTATCAGCCCCAATATAATTAGTTGGAGCGGATAGTGCATAAATAAAATCAGCTGGAAAGAGATCATCATCTTTTTCCGGATCGATAAATATATTTGCAAAAGGCGTCGCAGTAATGCCTAAATACGTAGTTTTACTGAATAGATTCAATAAGCGTCTAATACAGTCATTAATTGCTGCAGGCTTAGAATCTTCGTCTTTTGTATTAACTGATGCGTTATCAGCCTCATCATCAATTAGCATGAGAGGAAGATCAATCTGTCCGGCGGCATTTTGCGTGTTATTATCTGATAGCCACTTGATCAAATTATTTAAAATTCTTTTATTCTTCTTCACCACTAAAATAACAGGGCAATTAACGTTTTCGATGCCCAAATTATTGTTTCTAAGAATACCGCTATCAAAATCTTTGGTCACGGAAGTAAATGCAACGATTTTTTTATCTGTTCCGTATCTTCCTACACCGACCGGCTGATTCTTTATACCCTGTTCGGCTTTAGGGTCCAGATAATATTCGCTCTTTCTTCCGGTACATTCGGCATCCAATCTTTCTTGTGTTTGCTTGCGCAAATTCTCCTGCATACCAGCTAAGACAATAATAATCCGATAACCTGTATCTGCTGCTTTATTACAAATGGCTGTGTAGTTAGCAGTTTTACCTGACTGCACATCTCCTAGCACCAGACCTTTTATTGCAAAATGATCTTCTGACGGATCACCACATAAATCTAATATTTCATCAGAAACTTTTCCTAGATTTGTTGTAACTCTCGGATTCCAATGTTTAATTTCTTCCAGATACTTCTTATATCTGTTCCAAAAAAAGAAGTCGAAATCGGCTCTCTTTGAAGGTAACCATGACTGATGCCCGTTATTACGATCGTTAATATATACCCCAATATCCATCTGGATTACTAATGATTGCTTGAGTCTAGAAATTATCTCTGCAAATTCATCATCAGAAACCGGCATAATAGGCGCATTTGCATTTCTTAACAAAGTGGCTTTCTCCAAAAATTCTTCTTCTGTAGGAGGAACTTCCTTATAAATATTGTTAACAAATGCTGAAATTATATTTTCTAATTGTTCAACATATGGATTAATCATTCTTCAAAATATCCTCCTTAATTTTTTCTACTATATCATGATGTGCCGAATATGGTTCAATACAAGCAATAGCATCAAGTAGATTACATTTTTCTTGTTTGTCAACACACATTGTAATCATTTCCTGTAGTGATTTTACTATTTCCACATCTGACTGTTCATTATCATTGGTTATTTGCTCATCATTATTCAGATCCACATATAATTGATTAAGTGGCAAACCCATCTCAATTTGTTGTAACAACGCATTTAGTGACGCCTCTATATCAGGATTCACTTTTATCATTTGTTGCACAATCGGATGTTTACGATTAACTTCATAATAAAATCCGCCCTGTTTATTTTTCATTCGATTCCACACGTGGGTTTCGGTATCGCTTACCTCTTTTTTCCCTCTAAAGGTCCAAGTTCTTTTACTCCGCTCAGCAATTTGATTAATAATTACCTCCAAGTTCTTTCTAACTTCTGCTGGAGGTAATGCAGACGATTTCTTTATGTCAAGAGTCCACAGATCATCTAACGTATTTGGAATATCAACACGAATTCTGGCAAGTTTTGATAAATCTCCTTGCCGCATCATTCTGAACCAAGTCCCCCAAACCAACAGTCTTTTGTTTCTATATACATAAAACCCTTGCTGTTTTCGAAGTCCATCCTTTCCACCAAGCATTTTAATTTCATCTGATGTCAGCTTGGATATATGAGGAAGAATATAAGGTCGTACTAATATTTTATTGCCCTGAATAACTAATATTTCATCATCCATAGCTTGAACGCTTTTCTCCGTCAAAAATGGATCAATTCCTTTTATTTTTTCTCCATTAATTGACAGTTTAAGCTTTGTGATCCCTGATTCACCTGCTAAATATCGGTGGTAAACAAGAGAAAGATGATCTCTGACTCTATCAATTTTACGTCCTAACGATAGTTCAAAATTTATTTCTCCAGACTTAAGACGATCTAATTTTTGCCAGACTACTAATGTTCCTGATTCGTTTTTTATCAATTCGTCAAATTGAGGTATTTGCTGAATATCTTCTTCATCAAGAACGTTTAAAGACCAATCTCCTACTTCTGTAACATGATCTATATCCCATTGACGTCCCTCCAAATTATCCCCTTGCTTAGAAACAACTGTCAGACATCTACACTGAGATAAAGACGCTGTTTTTAATCCCAAACCAAAACGTCCTAAATCTTTTTTATCCCTTTCTTCTGTCGGATTTTTACTTCCGTATTGCATAGCAATATCGATTTCTTCCTCTGCCATTCCTTTACCATTATCGAGAATTGCAATGTATGCACCATCTATCGGGAAAAAATATATATCAACGTTTTTTGCGTTTGCTGCGATACTGTTATCAATAATATCAGCCACCGCTGCCTCAAGTGAATATCCGATAGCGCTTGTTGACTCGATTAAAGTAGGCGCATAGGGTGGCAAGCTTTTTGTTTTCATCTTTTGCAATTCCTTTCTCTAACATTCTGATAGATGGCTTATCATTAATTACCTGCATTGTCATTCGCAGAATCATCTGGAACAACTTCAACAATATCTGAGATATCGCAATTCAAATACTCACATATTTTCAAAAGAACATCCGTTGTGATATTTGCACCCTTACCAAGCTTTGCTACAGACGCAGAACTAATTCCTACCTTCTTAGCAAACTCTGTTTTCTTCATATCTAATTCTACAAGTTTTACCCATAACTTTTTGTATGATAGTTTCATTCTGTCTCCTTTGGGAGGTCTTTCCTCCAGCTTGGCATAAATCCGTAGACGTGGCCGTCTTTTTCGTCTTTATAATAAGTAGTTACTTTTGCACCTGCTGCCCGCAAATCGATATCGGGCATAACATTCAAGTTATCAACGATAATTATTTGTCCGTTACCTTTATGATTAATAAAATACTGATACAATCCGTTCTTTAATGTTGCACCTTGAGTACCCTCTTCATTTTCATCAAAGCCTAGAAGAGGCGTGTCAATCATCAATATACCCGGTTTAATAAAAACATCATCTGAATTGAAATATTCATAAAGCATTAATGCGATAACCGAATTCAAAAAAGAACGATAACCTTTTCCTTGATCTTCCTCTTTTGACACTCCATCCATCAATATATCAAATGTCTTAAAATCCCAGCTCGCATAGCCTGCACGATAGTTACATTCTTTAAGTATCTTGTTAAGCAATTCATTAAACCCCGTACCAACTAACTCTTCAAATTCCTTCTTAGCATGATACAATGGAGGCTTCTTTTTCTTTTGTAATTCAGATACCTTCTTCTGACCGAGAACCTGCAATTGCTCATTTACAAAATCAATACCAGACTGTAGTTTTGTATAATCCCTGTAACGCTGAAGATTCGTTCTATAGTCATTTATCTTCAATGTTCTTTCAGCAATAGCTTCTGAAATTTCAGCTCGACGTTTTGTTAGCTCCGATATATTTCTGCTGATGCCAATTTGCTCTTCTCGAACATTATTTTCTGTCGCGGCAATAACCGCTAACTCAGAAACGATTCTCTTTGTTTCTGCTTGAATAGCGGAATCATAACTTTCATCATGATTATCAATTGGCCCACCACAAAATGGGCAGATTTCATTTTTAGAAAGTCCTTTTACAGCCTTTTCACCTTTTGAAATAAAATCAAGACGCTGCAAATCTGCTTTATACTGACTGGCCAAAGATTTATATCTATCAATCAGGACTTTGCAGTTAGCATCTTCTTGCTGATATTCAGACATTTGTCTTATAACCGCAGCATTGTCTTCTACCAACTCTGACATTTCTTGTTGCAGTGTAGAAATGCTCTCTGTTAATTCCTGCATCTGTTTATCAGCATCCACATCAGTAAGTTTCTCTAGCTGCATTATGTAATTTATTTTTTTATCTGACAAAGCAGCAACTTGTTCCTCTATATAAGCAACAACTGCTTTCTTTTTTTCATTTGCTACCTCCGGCTTAAGAATTTCTTCTACACCTTCTTTATAATCACCTGTCAACAAGAAATATAAAGATGATATCAATGCAGTTTCGTAATTAGAGTCCTTTATTATCAAAGAGCCCGATTTATCAATCTCATCCTCATCAGCAAAGAATACATTAGCAATATTTGTCCAAGAAATCCGTTCACGGGCATATCTCGCACTCTTAGGAACACTAATAGTTTCATTAAGACCGATAATTCTTAACCACAAGTCATTTAAATATAACGGTCCTTTTCCCTTATAATTTGTTTCATATATTCCATTCACCACATCGGGATGCGCACATATAACTTCAGCTTGATTATCATTCAGTCTACGCTTTATCGTAATATCGCCATATAGTTTTGTATAAAACACGCCTTCAACATCAGAATATCCTGTTAATGGTGAGAACGGATTCTTGTCCGAACTAAACAAGTAATAAATGCACTTCAATATCCAGGTCTTACCAGTATTCGACCTTCCCTGAATAATATTTAATCCATCATCAAATTCAATAACTCCGTCTATCTTTCCGGTTCCAGATACTCGAAGCTGTTTTATTCTAAAAGACTGCATCCTCATACCTCCTTCGATTCTGTAGCCAATTTACTTATGTACTTTAGAACTGCTTCGTCTGTATAATTTGCAAATTTCCTACAGACAATTTTTGCACCAATTACATAAGCATTACTATATGATGATTGAATATTAGTAACGATTTCTCTGCCTCTTTCATTAAGAGAATAAACCAATCCATCGGCACTCTTACCTACAATTACATAATCATTTTTAACCGAGAGCTTTATTGCCTCGGTTATTTTTTCTCTTTTATTTGTAAATTCGGCAAATCCGAATTCATTATCTCCATGCAGATTCTTATCAAGCACTTTGCACTTCTTTCCATAAATACAAATAAAGTCTAATGCAGTTAACCTATCTGAATTCGCTGGCTTAGCAAGGACACTCATCAGAATCAGAATGCGGAGCATATTTTCAAAAGTAGTATTAAACACCTTATTTTTCATATGGATCTACCCACGATTTAATCGTCTCATCGTTCACCAGTATATGAACTATTCCGAGCCTTTCTAAATTTCCAATCAGATTCTTAATAAGCATTAGTTTTGATTTTGTGAGTTGAATATCAGAAATCTTTTTTAATACTTCCAACAATCTTCTATATCCATTGTCATGCTCATCGTAATATGTAGTTTTAATTCCTCCAAAAACATCTTCTTTTAGTATATCGAATTGGTTCTCACCATCTTCATACACTTCGCTAATAGAACGTTGAATGCTCTCAGCACTCAAGTATGCTTTTCTCTGATCATAGAAGTTCATTTGATATTTTCGTGGAAGATTAGGAATATCGTCAACAGTAACTTCAGCTCTTGATAACGCTTCGGCGTAAGCATCACATAGTGCAGATATATAACCGGATTCAAACTCGTATATTTGAGATTCGTCCAATTGAATAGGTAACTCAATCGCCTCCCCATCAATAACCAGTTTTCCATTATCAAAGTAAATGCGATTCTCCGCAAGATTTTTAATGCTAGGTTTTTGTTCATGGATTGTAAGACAAATATCCACATCATGAATACCCTTCGATAACCCATGAAAAATTTGACTCATTATATCTTGCATTGCAGATCCGAGCTCCTCTATTGCAACTGAAATACCTTTTTTTGCTAAGAACGTTTGCAAATGGTCCTTATCTGCATCATAAAGATTATCTATTTCCTCTGCAAAATCAGCCCCATCATATCTACTACAAATAAGCCCAGCTCTATTCCTTGATATAAACTTTTTCCCTTCGAAAATTTGGTCTTGCATGTTTAAGGACATTCCATTAGCCAATGGATTAAACTTATCATCCAAGGCCATTTTTTCTTCCTCTTCAGTCATTGGGGCTCGCAATGTGTCTCCAATAAGCTGCACTACGAAAATACCACCACGCTCAGATGGTGCCATATATATCTTCAATTCTTCAGCTATCTCATGAAAATACACTACGCCATAGCTCCTTTGACCTTTTAAGTCAAACCATGGTCAATCACGGTCAAACCTCAAAAATCGAAATTCCCTATAATGGATTCATACTTAACGACAAGGTGTAAAGTCTTATAAAAGTATAACACAAAATTTTACGTTTTTCAATCTTCTGCGAGTTATCGTTCATAAATAATTTACGAACGTAAATAAATTCTTTAGCATTCGCAGCACTAAAACACTAGTCCCAGATATGACATTAAACTGTCTGACTTGACCATCAACTCACCATCCTCGTGGCCACGTGGTGTGTTCGTAGTTGATGAACAAGAGAACATTATCAATAGAGTGCCAGCTTACGAACGGCTGATCACCGGAAAGAAGCGGAGTTATCCGCACGAGGTGACCATCTTATGAAAAACACTGGCAGCCATAACGGTTATCTCCGCTTCGCTAATGAAGCCAACGGAGGTAAAAGTTATGGCAATCAAAGTAAATCGGAGTAAACAGTATCGTATCTACATCAAGGAATCTAAAAGCTGGGTGGATGTAAACAAGGAATTCTACACGGACTTCTATCGTGACATCAATGCCTATCGCAAGCGTCAGCAGGAGCATGGCCGTTGTGTATGCCCTGCAAGCAAGCGCTATTTATGCGACATGGACTGCATGACCTGTCCGTATGCCAAGGCTGGCGACCAGCTTTCTCGCGATAACACCGTAAGCGACGGTGAAGGAAATGAAAAGAGCTGGCTTGATGACATGCCGGATGAATCCGCAGCTATCGCTGAATTAATGGAGGACGCAGAACTTCTCCGTACACTCTATGCAAAGCTGAATGAGCTGGACCCGGAAGGTCGTCTTATCTGCCAGCTTATTATGGAAGGAAAATCAGAACGTGACTGTGGCAAGGAAATGGGACTCTCCCGTAATACCTTTGTATACCGCAGGGACAAGCTGTTCCAGAAGCTTCGTTCCGAGCTTAAAGACTACATCTAATATGAATAGCCGTCCTCTGATTTTTCAGGGGACGATTTTTCTTTTCAAAAAATTTTTATAATTTTTCGGCCAAACGGCCATCTCACCTCCATTGAGTAGTGTAAGGCGAAACAAAGCGACCTACAGAAAGCGAGGTGAACACAGTGAATCAGACCTTTCACAACAGAAGCGGCACTGACGCAGAAATAATTGCTACCCTCACAGCAATCAGTCAGGTATCCGCAAGAATGGCGAAGAATCTTAGACTCATCGCCGCACACAGACAATCCGAGGAAGGAAGAACAACAAATGTCAAAAATAAACGATATGGCTATGACTATCGAAGAACTGAGAAATGCTGCCGCTGCTATTAACGATGCAGCAAACTGGCTTGCACAGCAGTTTACATCCGATGTTCAGCAGCAAAGAGAAAATATTGCTGCTACTACAGAGGAAAAATCAAAATCTGCACTGACCCTTGAGGAGGTTCGAGCTGTTCTGGCTGACAAATCTCGTGCTGGACATACGGCTGAGATTCGAGAGCTTCTTAAAAAATATGGAGCATGCAAGCTGTCACTCGTAGAGCCGAAACATTATGAAGCCCTGCTCAGGGAAGTGGAGGTGCTCTAATATGCCACCAAAAGGACATGCACTCCTCTCCGCATCCTCTTCTGACAGATGGCTTCACTGCCCACCGTCAGCAAGGCTCTGCGAAACCTATGAGGATAAAGGTAGTGATTATGCTGCAGAAGGTACCGACGCACACGCTCTTTGTGAATACAAGCTCCGTAAAGCTCTCGGCATGGAAGCTACTGATCCAACCAAAAGTCTCGACTGGTACAACGCCGAAATGGAAGATTGTGCCACCGGGTACGCCAGCTTTATTATGGAGCTTTTGGAAGATGCCAAGCAGACCTGCTCCGATCCAGTTGTTCTGATTGAACAACGAGTGGACTTCTCCCGTTGGGTAGAACAAGGCTTCGGAACCTCAGATGCTATTCTCATCAGCGATGGAACTATGCATGTGATTGACTACAAACACGGTCTTGGAATCCTTGTTTCCGTTGAAGACAATCCACAGATGAAATGCTACGCTCTTGGCGCTCTGGAACTTTTCGATGATATTTATGACATCGATACAGTCAGCATGACCATCTACCAGCCTAGACGTCAGAACGTTTCTACCTATGAAGTCAGTAAGGATGACCTGTATCAGTGGGCCGATGAAGTTCTGAAACCTACCGCTGACCTCGCCTTTGCCGGTGATGGAAATTTCCTGTGCGGTGAATGGTGCGGATTCTGCAAGGCAAAGCATGAATGCAGGGCCAGAGCGGAAGCCAATCTTCTACTCGCACAGCACGATTTCAAACTACCACCTCTGCTGGAGGATTCGGAAATCAAAGTCATCCTTTCCCGTGTCGACGAACTGGTCTCCTGGGCCAACGACATCAAGGAGTATGCACTCCAGCAGGCAATCAGCGGTAAAGAATGGACCGGCTGGAAACTGGTTGAGGGTCGCTCCAACCGCAGATATACCAACGAAGACGCTGTATCAAAGGCTGTCGAAGCCGCTGGTTTTGACCCTTATGAAAAGAAGCTACTTGGTATCACTGCTATGCAAAAGTTACTCGGCAAATCTCGCTTCGAGGAACTCCTTGCAGCCTATATTGAAAAGCCACAAGGCAAACCTACTCTTGTGCCGGAAAACGATAAGCGCCCGGCAATGAACACAGCAAAAAATGATTTTATGGAGGAATATGACAATGAGTAAAAATGTAAAAATGACAAATCCCATGAAGGTTATCACTGGTCCTAACACACGCTGGAGCTACGCCAACGTCTGGGAACCTAAGTCCATCAACGGTGGCGCTCCGAAATATAGTGTCAGCCTGATTATCCCAAAGTCCGACACAAAGACTGTCGCAAAGATTAAAACCGCTATCGAGGCTGCATACCGTGAAGGTGAAGCAAAGCTCAAGGGCAATGGTAAGTCCGTACCTGCTCTTTCCGTACTTAAAACGCCACTTCGTGACGGAGATCTTGAAAGACCGGATGATCCTGCATACGCTGGCAGCTACTTTGTAAATGCAAATGCAACCTCTGCACCTGGTATCGTAGATGCAGACCGCAATCCTATTCTCACTCGTTCTGAGGTTTACTCTGGAGTCTACGGTCGTGCCAGCATCAGTTTCTACGCTTTCAATAGCTCTGGCAATAAAGGCATCGCCTGCGGCCTTAACAATCTGCAGAAGATTCGTGATGGCGAGCCTCTTGGCGGTAAGGCATCTGCTGAATCTGACTTTGCAACTGATGACGACGATGATTTTCTTGACTAATGGAGGTGGCAAGCTATGAATACGATCACAATTAGCACAATTCTTGTAAACATCTGTATCGGCTGCTTCGCTTGCGTCGGTCTTACTACTGCAATCTCTATGATTCAGAGTATCATCAACGACCATAAACGTGAAAAGCGTGAGCAGGGAAAAGACAAGTGCGACCTAGAATACCACGAAAAGCGCATGAAAGACTTTAAGTAATCTATCAACCTGCTGGCGGTGGGCTCACTGCTGCCAGCACATTTTCTGACAAAAGGAGACAACCTATGAATGAATTTGCAGATATTTTAAATCTATTTATTGCTAATGTCATCGCCTATACCTTTTTTGCGGCGGTATATGGCTTCATCATCTACAACGTAGGAAAAATCATTTTTTACTTTGTTCGTTATGCGATATACCACATTCGTCGTGACATCAATAAATATAAATCCAATAAAGATAAACAGTAACAAGGCAGGCGGCAGGGATTTCTCTGCTACCTGTTTTGTAGAAAGGACAATCTCATGAAAACACTTAGTATCGATATTGAAACCTACAGCGATGTACCACTTCAGAAAACCGGCGTATATCGCTATGTAGAATCACCTGATTTTGAAATCTTACTCTTTGCCTACAGCGTGGATAGCCAGCCCGTTCAGGTCATCGACCTTACCTGCGGAGAAAAAATACCAAAAGAGATCCTTCTTGCTTTGGAGAATGAAGATGTCATCAAGTGGGCCTTCAACGCTACCTTTGAGTGCATCTGTCTTTCTCGCTTCTTAGGTTATCCGACCGGAGAATATCTGAAACCGGAAAGCTGGCGTTGCTCTATGATATGGTCCGCCACGATGGGGCTTCCACTCTCCTTGGAGGGTGTCGGTGCTGTTCTGGGACTTGAAAAGCAAAAGCTATCAGAAGGAAAAGATCTCATCAAATACTTCTGCCAGCCTTGTGCTCCTACCAAAGCCAATGGTCAACGCACACGTAACCGCCCTTTCCACGCTCCGGACAAGTGGGCTATGTTCAAGAAATATAATATCCGTGATGTAGAAACAGAAATGGGCATCCAGCAGAGGCTCGCAAAGTTCCCGGTTTCAGCTCAGATCTGGGAGGAATATCATCTGGATCAAGAAATCAACGACCGTGGCGTCCGCTTGGATATGGATCTTGTCGCTGCTGCTATCGAGATGGATACTCGCTCACGAAAAGAACTGACAGATACTATGAAAACAATCACGGAACTTGAAAATCCGAACTCCGTCCAGCAGATGAAGGCATGGCTTTCCGATAATGGACTGAAAACAGATACTCTTGGTAAGAAAGCTGTCACAGAGCTACTGAAGTCCGCTCCTCCAACGCTCGCACAAGTTCTCACCTTAAGGCAGCAGCTAGCCAAATCTTCCGTCCGCAAATATCAGGCAATGGAAAAGACCGTATGTGCCGATGGTCGTGCCCGTGGCATGTTCCAATTTTATGGAGCCAACCGCACTGGCAGATTTTCCGGTCGTAATATTCAGCTGCAAAATTTACCGCAAAACCACCTGTCAGATCTTGCAGAAGCACGCTCACTGGTACGCTCTGGTGACTTTGAAGCCGTTAAACTCCTCTACGAAGATGTGCCGGATACACTCTCACAGCTTATCCGCACCGCTTTCATCCCCAGAGAAGGTACACAATTCATGGTGGCTGACTTTTCTGCTATTGAAGCTCGTGTCATCGCATGGTTTGCAGGCGAAAAATGGCGTCAAGATGTCTTCGCCAAAGGCGGCGACATCTACTGTGCCTCTGCAAGTCAAATGTTTAAGGTTCCCGTTGAGAAGCACGGTATCAATGGTCATCTCAGACAAAAAGGTAAAATTGCAGAACTTGCCCTTGGATACGGTGGTTCTGTGGGTGCACTAAAAGCAATGGGTGCTCTGGATATGGGGCTTACCGAAGATGAACTTCCTCCGCTGGTGGATGCATGGCGACAGTCTAATCCGAACATCGTAAAATTCTGGTGGAATGTGGACCGTGCCGTCATGGAAGCTGTAAAGTTCAAACATACTACCTCACAATACGGTCTTACCTTCTCCTGCAGAAGCGGTATGCTTTTTATCACTCTCCCATCAGGAAGAAAGCTGACATATGTGAAACCGAAGATTGGGACGAATAAGTTCGGTGGTCAGTGTATTACTTATGAAGGCATCGGAAACACCAAGAAGTGGGAACGTCTTGATTCCTACGGTCCAAAATTTGTCGAAAACATCGTGCAAGCCACTGCCCGTGATATTCTCTGCTATGCTATGCAGACACTCCGCTATTGTTCTATTGTCATGCATATTCACGATGAAATTGTCATCGAAGCTGATCCCAGCATGTCATTGGATGCAGTTTGTGAGCAAATGGGCCGCACACCACCTTGGGCAAAAGGTCTACTGCTAAGAGCAGATGGTTATGCGACACCATTTTATAAAAAAGATTAGATTTTTTCGGCCAAACGTCAAACTCATCTCCATTTAGTAGTGGAGATAAAAATTTCATTTCTGTTTACATCAAAATGAGGCGTTCATCTCCAATGAATATTAGAGATGGACGTCCTTTCTTCATGTCCATCTGGAAAGGAGGAACCCGACATGTCAATCAGCCTATACAATAGCGAGGGCTATCCTGATCCTACTGCTTTTGGCGCTCTTTCTTCTATCGAGAATGAAGCCCGTGCACTACGTGCTTTCAGGCCAATCGTATATATATGCTCTCCCTTTGCCGGAGACCTTGAAAAGAATGTAGTTGCTGCCAGAACGTACAGCCGCTTTGCTGTGGAACAAGGATACATTCCTATCGCACCACACCTGCTGTTTCCACAGTTTTTAGATGATAGCGACCCCAAAGAACGTGAACTTGGTCTCTTCTTCGGAAATGCCATCATGAGCAAATGCTCTGAGGTCTGGGTCTTTGGAAGTCATATTTCTTCAGGTATGGAAGCAGAAATCAAACGAGCCAAGTGGAAAAATTACCGCCTGCGCCATTTCACAGAGAATCTTGAGGAGGTTTAACACATGTATGAAGTAAAAGAAAATTCAAGAATATTAAAGGACGGAACTGAAATCGCAACCTACAGCAGAGATGTGGTCAGCTGCAATATTTTAGAGGTCGAGGCTGGAACCACCGGTTATTGTGGCGGTGATACCGGTCATGGCGGTCGCACTTATTTCCGCATTCAGGATGCAGCTTGCACGGATATGGAAATCCATAGCTATACCACTCGCTGCGGTAATAATGGTTTTGAAGTCTGCCTCGGCGGTGATTGTGAATTAGAAACCATGATTCGAGCTTTGAAATTTATCACCAAGGTTCTCGAAGAAGAATCCAAGGAGGTGTATGACTGATGTTTACCATTTATTCTGCAGATGTTACCGGCAATCCCAGTAACTGTTCCTATCCACACAAGCATGTCATCTTAGACGAGGACAGCCTGAAAACTGCTATCTGCCACGACTATGTCTGTGCCGAATATAAAAACAGCTACCGCAACGGCGACAACTTCATCGGCAGCGACTGCCTTCCTGTAGATTGCGATAATGATCACTCTGAAAATCCGGATGACTGGGTTACTCCTGATGATATTATGCAGGCTTTTCCGGGTGTCAGTTTTGCTATCCACTATAGCCGCTACAACAATCGTGAGAAAAATGGGAAAGCAGCAAGACCGAAGTTCCATGTGCTGTTTCCAATCGAGTATATATCGGACGCCTCCCTCTACAGCGATATGAAAAAACTGGTCAATTCCATATTCCCGTATTTTGACACGCAGGCACTAGACGCTGCACGATTCTTCTTTGGAACAACTACTGCGGATGTTTCAATCTATCCAGGGCGCATGAATCTGACCGAGTTTTTGAATGAGGACCTGTTCGATGAAGATTTGCCAGATGGTCAATACGATGGTTCTGCCATTCCAGAAGGAAGTCGTAATGCAACTATGTCTCGTTTTGCCGGTCGTGTAATCAAAAAATACGGTGACTGTGACAAGGCATATCAAGCATTTATGGAAGAATCAACAAAGTGCACACCTCCACTGGAAGCATCTGAGCTTACAACTATCTGGCACAGTGCACAGCGTTTTTATGCAAGACTCTCCCAGCAGGATGGCTACATTTCCCCAGAAGTATATAATGATCCTTCCTGTTACAAGCCTGGAGACTATTCTGACGTAGGACAAGCTGAGGTACTGGCAAAATATTTTTCCGGCGAGCTCCGATACTCTCCGGCAACCCACTTCATCCGATATTCTGATCATTACTGGCAGGAATCCGAACCAGGTGCACAAGCCGTGGCTCATGAGCTTACCAGAAGGCAACTGAAGGAAGCTGGCAACGATATGCTCGAAGCTCTCGACAAATTAAAAAACTCCGGTGCACAGTCCCTGCTTGATTCCATGTCTAAGTCCAAGGCAGAACAGCTGATGAATGAGGATCAGATGGAAGCCTACCAGGAATTTATGGCCGCAAAAGCATATCAACAGTTTGCTGTAAAGCGCAGAGATTCCAAGAATATTACTTCCACGCTGAAAGAGTCTCGTCCAATGCTGGAGATCTCACCTCGTGACCTTGATGCTGATTGCTTTGCTCTGTGCACACCAGAAGCAACCTATGACTTGCGTAAAGGAATGGCTGGTGCACGAGAACACCTGCCGGAAGATTTCATTACCAAAATCACATCGGTATCTCCGAATTATAAGGGCCAGCAGATTTGGCTGGACTGCCTTGATCTCATCTTTCAGAGCAATCAGGAACTTATCGATTATGTTCAGATGATTTGTGGTCTGGCTGCCATCGGCAAAGTCTATGTGGAGGCACTCATCATTGCCTACGGTGATGGCCGCAATGGTAAGTCAACCTTCTGGAATGCTATTTCCAGAGTGCTTGGTCTTTACTCCGGCAACATCTCTGCTGACACACTCACTGTTGGCTGTCGCAGAAACATCAAACCGGAAATGGCCGAGGTCAAAGGTAAGAGACTTCTCATCGCTGCCGAGATGCAGGAAGGTGCTCGTCTAAATGATTCCACCGTCAAACAGCTCTGCTCTACAGATGATGTCTTTGCTGAGAAAAAGTACAAGGACCCGTTCTCGTTCAAACCATGTCACACGCTTGTACTCTACACCAACCATCTGCCTCGTGTCTCTGCATCCGATGATGGTATTTGGAGACGACTTATTGTCATCCCATTCAATGCCAAAATTACAGGAAGCAACGACATCAAGAACTATAGCGAGTATCTTTATGACAATGCTGGCGGCAGCATTTTGGCGTGGGTCATCGAAGGTGCCAAAAAAGTCATCGAGTCTGATTACCAGATTCCCGTACCGGAGTGTGTGCAGAATGCCATTGATGAATATCGTAGCCAGAACGATTGGTTTGGTCACTTTCTTTCTGACAAATGTGAAATTGACCCGTCCTATAAAGAAAGCTCTTCTTCTCTTTATCAGGCCTACCGCAACTATTCTCTGGACTGCAACGAGTATGTGCGCAGTACCGCTGACTTCTACTTTGCATTAGAGAAAGCTGGCTTTGAGCGAATTACCATGAGCAGAAAGCGTTATTTTAAAGGTCTGCGCTTACGTAATGACACCGGTGCAGACGAGGATTTTATGAATTAAGGCCACTTATGACAAGGTGTATCAAGGTGTTTTATAAAACTTTTCTTAGGCTTATAAAATTATGAATAAGAAAAAGTATGGAAAATACCATTGATACACCTTGCACATCTTCAATTTAACGGCCTGATGGAGGACAAGTATGTTAGAAAAAACGATAGAAAAGAAATTGACAACTGCAGTAAAAAAGGCTGGTGGTATCGCGCCGAAGTTCGTGTCTCCTTCTTTCGCAGGGATGCCCGACCGTCTGATCTTATTACCTGATGGGAAGTTTGCCTTCGCAGAATTAAAGGCACCCGGAGAATCTCCACGCCCACTGCAAAAGGCACGGCATAGACTCCTTCGCTCTCTGGGCTTTCGAGTCTATGTGATTGATAGCGTCGAACAGATTGGAGGAATGATTGATGAACTTCGCACCTCATGATTACCAGGCCTATGCCATTAACTATATTGAGACACATTCTGTAGCCGCTGTCTTGCTCGATATGGGTCTTGGAAAAACAGTTATTTCTCTGACTGCCATCGCCGATCTGTTATTTGATAGTTTTGAAGCCCACCGCATTCTTGTGATTGCCCCACTTCGAGTAGCCAGAGACACATGGCCCGCTGAAATCAAGAAATGGCAGCATCTGAAGCACCTGACCTTTGCTATCTGCGTCGGAACACCGAAAGAACGAAAAAACGCTTTAATGGCAGGAGCCGATATAACAATCATCAACAGAGAAAATCTTCAATGGCTTATCGAGTCCAGTGGATTTTCCTTCGACTACGATATGGTAGTCATTGATGAGCTTTCTTCCTTCAAAAATCACAATTCAAAGAGATTCAAATCTCTGCTGAAGGTAAGACCCAGCGTCAAGCGCATTATCGGCCTGACCGGAACACCAAGCAGTAATGGACTCATGGATTTATGGGCCGAGTTTCGATTACTGGATTTAGGAAAACGCCTTGGTCGCTTCATTACCGAGTACCGAAACAACTACTTTGTACCGGACAAAAGAAATGGTCAGATCATCTATTCCTATAAACCACAGCCCTATGCGGAGGAACGTATCTATAGTCAAATTTCCGATATTACCATTTCCATGAAATCAACAGACCATCTGCAGATGCCTGAACTCATCTCTTCCGAATATGAGGTTCATTTGTCCGAAGATGAAGTTGCCAGATACGAGGAATTAAAGAGTGACTTGGTGTTGGATCTCCCTGATGGAGAAATCACCGCAGCAAATGCCGCTTCTCTCACCGGAAAGCTATCCCAGCTTGCTAACGGTGCCATTTATTCCGATACCGGTGAAATCATCGAGTTTCATGACAGAAAGCTGGATGCTCTGGAGGATATCATCAAATCCGCAAATGGCAAACCCGTCCTTGTAGCCTACTGGTTCAAACATGACCTCTCACGAATCAAAAAGCGCTTTGATGTGAGAGAGATAAAATCCAGCAATGACATCACCGACTGGAATGCTGGAAAAATCCCGGTTGCAGTCATTCATCCTGCATCTGCCGGTCATGGACTCAATCTACAGGCTGGTGGCTCCACCCTTATCTGGTTTGGGCTGACATGGTCACTGGAATTATATCAGCAGACCAACGCCCGACTGTGGAGACAGGGTCAAACCTCCGGAACCGTGGTGATAGAGCATATCATCACTAAAGGAACCATTGATGAGCGTATTTTGAAGGCTCTCTCCAAGAAGGAGCTGACACAGAATGCCCTTATCGATGCGGTAAAAGCAAATCTATGACAATCTTTGACAAAACACGATAATCCGTGCAAATCCGAGGGAAATAAAACAATCCGGAGGTAAAGCATGAACGCAAAAGAATATTTATTACAGGCTCGCTATCTTGATGAACGCATTACATCAAAAACTCAACAGATTGCATCCTTAAATGATCTCGCTACCAAATGTACTTCTACCATTTCAGATATGCCGAGAAACCCAAACCACGGTGGTTCCAGAATGGAAGATGCCATTTTGAAAATCATTGATTTGGAAGATGGCCTGAAGAAAGACATCGAAAAGCTGGTGGATTTAAAGAAAGAAATCATGGGTGTTATCCATGCTGTTCCCAACGTAGAATACCAAATGCTACTGGAAAAACGCTATCTCTGCTTCATCACTTGGGAACAGATAGCAGTGGATCTGAATTATTCTATACAACACATACATCGTATGCATAGCGCAGCATTAAAAGAAATCATAGTTCCACAGACAGATGAGAGTTAATGTGATAGAATGAGAGCCCTTTCTTATGATAATATTACAATAGCGAAAATGATAATCGCAGAGAGCCTTGTTGGAGTCAATCCTACAGGGCTTTTCTTATGCCCAAGCGGAAGGAGGAATACGATGCCAAGAAAGCCAAAACGTCCCTGCTCCTATCCCGGATGCCCTAATCTGACAGACGGACGCTTCTGTCCAGAGCATGAAAAGATGGAAGCCAAACGATACGAGAGGTACGACCGAGATCCAAATACCAAGCGTCGCTACGGACGTGCATGGAAACGTATCCGTGACAGCTATGCTGCTGCCCATCCCCTTTGTGAGAGGTGCCTTGAGAATGGTGTCTACACACCAACCGAGCAAATACACCATGTAAAACCTCTTTCACAAGGTGGAACGCATGATAGAGAAAACTTGATGGCTCTTTGCAAATCCTGCCATGCCAAGATTCATGCGGAACATGGCGACCGTTGGCACAACCAGTAGGGGCGGTCTACTTCTCTACGGTGAAGTCACCGGGGAACGGGCGTGGGGTCTCACGCACAAAGTCGCAATTTCAAACGGGGTATATAGGCCCCTGAACTGGAGGTGTAAAAATGGCTAAGGACGGTACAAACCGTGGCGGCGCTCGTATCGGCGCTGGAGCCAAGAAAAAGCCCTTAGCTGACAGAATTGCTGAGGGAAATCCGGGTAAACGTGAATTGACTGTCATCGATTTTACAGACAGCACTGTCGATTTAGAAGGTCAGCCGATGCCCAAACCATCCAAGATGTTATCTGCAAAGCAAAAGAACGGTAAAAAGCTAGTTGCTGCAGAAGTTTATAAGAAAACATGGAATTGGCTGCACGAACGTGGCTGCGCTGCTCTTGTCTCTCCGGAGCTTCTGGAACGCTACGCCATGAGTGTTGCTCGTTGGATTCAATGCGAGGAAGCAATAACTGAGTTTGGCTTTCTTGCAAAGCATCCGACCACCGGCAATGCGATTCAATCTCCTTATGTGGCCATGAGCCAGAACTTCATGAGTCAGACCAATCGTCTCTGGATGGAGATCTATCAAATCGTAAAAGAAAATTGTGCCACTGAATACAACGGAGCCACACCACAGGATGATGTGATGGAAAGACTCCTGCTGGCACGGAAAGGAAATTGATATGGATTTATCTGAATTTATGAGCTTGCTAAAGAAGTGTCGCAGGCATTTAACCTTCCAGCAGTTTAGCACACTCAAAGGGCAGGCTAAAGCTGGTGACATAGATGCCGCTTTCAAGGGATTAAAAAAATTATTACACAGGAGGGCTGCATCATGCTAATTGAAAAGAAAAATGTCGCAGATCTTCTTCCTGCTGATTACAATCCTCGAAAAGATTTAAAACCCGATGATAAAGAATATGAAAAATTGAAACGCTCTATTGAGCAGTTCGGCTATGTAGAACCTGTCATCTGGAATGCTACCACCTCTCGTGTCGTTGGCGGCCACCAGAGACTAAAGGTCCTCATTGATATGGGCATCACGGAAGTAGAATGCGTCATTGTTGAAATGGATGAGGATAAAGAGAAAGCACTGAATGTTGCTCTTAACAAAATCAGTGGTGAATGGGATAACGACAAGTTGGCCCTTCTTATCTCTGACCTGCAAGGCGCTGACTTTGACGTCTCCCTCACCGGATTTGAGCCAGAAGAACTTGAAGATCTGTTTCGTGAAGATACGAAAAAAGGTGTACAGGATGACAATTTTGATGTGGATGCTGAGCTTGTAAAACCGACTTTCTCCAAGACCGGTGACCTGTGGCTCCTTGGTGATCATCGTCTTGTCCGTGGTGACTCCACGAAGCCTGAAACCTACGAACTTCTGATGAACGGAAAGAAGGCAAATCTGGTTGTGACTGATCCTCCGTACAATGTCAATTATGAAGGTAGCGCCGGAAAGATTAAGAACGACAATATGGGAAACGATGCCTTCTATCAATTCCTACTTGATGCCTATACTCGCATGTATGAATCGATGGCAGATGATGCTTCTATCTATGTTTTCCACGCAGACACCGAAGGACTCAACTTCCGTAGAGGCTTTGCCGATGCTGGTTTTTATCTCTCTGGCTGCTGTATCTGGAAAAAGCAATCCCTTGTCCTCGGACGCAGCCCTTACCAGTGGATGCATGAGCCTTGCCTCTTCGGTTGGAAGAAATCCGGTAAACATCAATGGTATACCGGACGAAAAGAAACGACCATCTGGGAATTTGATAAGCCTAAAAAGAATGGTGATCATCCTACAATGAAGCCTATTCCTCTTCTGGCCTATCCGATTATGAATTCCAGCATGGCTAATTCTCTGGTCCTCGATCCGTTTGGTGGCTCCGGCAGCACGCTCATCGCATGCGAACAGACTGGTCGTATCTGCTGCACTATTGAACTGGATGAAAAGTTCTGCGATGTTATCGTCAAACGCTATATCGAGCAAGTTGGTTCCTCTGAGAAGGTTTCCGTCATCCGTGATGGTTTAACCTATTCCTACGATGAAATTGCTCCGGATGCTGAGGATGCCACTCTTTTGTAAGTAGGTAATGTACACAATCCATAAGGCACATATTTGTTGATGTTTTTCTCCGATATTGCTTGCTATTATGTGCCTTTAGAGTGATATATGTACTACCAAAACAAAGGAGGACACCCACATGAAGATCATTTTAAACGAAACCGAAAGAAAGCCGCTGGCAGCCCTGCTTGGCGAGTACACAAACACAAAACCGCAATACCTGAGAGCTCCTTCCTACGCCTATCAGATTGGAGACCTTCTCCTGACACGCGAAGGAAACATTGAGGGTCCGGACACTGTGAGCCAAGCTGAATACGACGAACTGCTTGCTCTCTTGGACGCAAACGGCTACTGCCGGAAAGAAACAGATTTTCATCCGGCTCAGGGACCAGAAGTTGAAGCAACTTCTACAGACGAAACAGGACTTACCATTACCATTCCACTTGAGGATGTTAATGTTGGAAACCTCACCAACCTTCTGGATGCCAAAGGATTCCTCATCAAGCATGCCCTGCACATTGATGACCTTCGCTTTGAACTGAGTGAAGACAATATTTCCTTCCCTTGGTTCTCAGAACTTCCTGCACCGGATGAAATCCACGCCTACAGCACACTGATTGCAGCCCTTTGTAAAATGAGCAAGGATCAGAAACGAATCAGCGCTACAGAAAAACCGGTAGACAACGAGCGCTACGCTTTCCGCTGTTTCCTTCTTCGCCTCGGCTTCATCGGGGACGAGTACAAAACGGACCGCAAAATCCTGATGAGATATCTTCCGGGTAACAGCGCATTCAAAGGAGGTGAAGGTCATGCAATTTCCAAGTAAGGAACAGGTGGCCCGCCAGCGCCTCCTTTATCCAGCTGGCACTCGTATAGAGCTAGTCCAGATGAACGACGCACAGGCCCCTCCAGTGGGCACACGTGGCACCGTCATCGGTGTCGACGATACCGGAAGCATCATGGTGGATTGGGACAACGGATCTGGACTCAACATAATCTACGGTGTAGATCGCTGTAAGGAGGTCTCAAATGAATAATCGATACTTCGTAATATTTAAATGTCGTGAAAAAATGAGGATCAAAACATACGAATTCAAAACACGTAGCGATGCATTAAATTATTTTCGTTTGTTTTATGAACCAGATTCAGAAGCTCTCTACTATTCCATTAGTGTATCTGAATTTGACGCACATCAAAAGGTAGAGCATCTACTTGCTCTGCTAACTTTTGTAGAAAAAAGTATTAATGGTGACACCGTTAGAAAAGACTGGAGAAATTGGAATATATGAAGAGTAACTATTTATGAAACACATGAATTTGATGGGGACAGCATCACACAAGGGATCATCACTGAAATTTATTCCGATCATGCAATATTAACTGCTGATGATATGTATCTCTGGATTGATGATGACACACAATTTATGTTTCGATAATTTAACTGAGAAAGGAAACACTATATATGACGAGCTTTGATAAATTGGCTGATTATGATATTAGTCGCATAAAACTTTTAACTGATTTCTCATACGATGATGCTTTAATCGGAGTCACAGAGGACAGTCGTGCCATCTATGATTACGATAAAATGGTTAAATGGCTCATTGAAGAAGAAGGCTTTGAAGAAACAGATGCTGAGGAATGGATCAATTATAACACGATACGCGCACTTGACTATGCAGGATCTGATTCTCCAATTATTATGCATGCACTTGCATAAATTGCATCAAATCGCTTAAGAAAGGAACCATGTATATGAATTATAAAATACTTGAATCTCATATATCAGAGTCAGAGATAAAATATTATGAAGATATTAATCCTGGATGGACGGTTAAAACAACCAACTGTTTATTAGTCACATTTGAAGACGGTACATCCACGACTTATATTATCTTCGAAGGTCCTTGGACCAAGGCTAATATGTGCAGAAATTGTGGATCATACTATGAAATTTCAATAGGCAATAAGATCCTAAAAATTCCTCACCTTGATGACTAGCACTTCTCCTATATATACAGTTTTCTCTCTGAATATTTGTGTACTATATAGCTCAAATTGACTTGCTATTATATGCTTTTAGCGTGATATATAGTACTACCAAAAGGGAATACACATTTTTAGAAGGAACCTACCATGAAAGAAATCAAAACATTTGAAACAGCCATTAAACAGAATGCCAAGAGCCTTGAGGAACTCGGAATAAACGCAACCTTATTCTGGGCATACAGAACCAGCAAGGAAACCGGAAACGAGCTCATCGACTTCAACGAGGTTATTTGGGATTACGACATTGTAGAAATTGCTCAGGCCTTAAGAGCCAACGGCATCACCGAATTTACCATCAGCTCCACCTTTTCAAGCCTTCTCGAAACCCTTGTAGCTTTCGAGAAACAAGGCATCAGCATGGCTGGTCTTACCACAGTTAAAGCTCGCTACACCGATTGGAAAACCGGCGAGCATGCCCTCATTCCTGCAATCCAAATGACGGTAAAGGAGGCATAAACCATGTGGAAAGAAGGAACAATCGGAATTCCAAAGAAAGACGGCGGATACAAAAGCGTAAAATACTGGGTCAAGCATTTTGATGAGCCAAACGAAGATTACGGTATCAACGGCGGTAAGATTTCAAAATTCAGCTTGAAGATGGATGGTGAGTGGATTGCCAACTACGACAGAGGCTGGGATATCGAGCCCACCTGCGAAGAAGCCAATCTTGCACTTAGCATCCTGCTGAACGAATTAAACTAAACCACCTGAAAATAATATCAGGCAGGACGGTCCCAGATGGGACTGTTCCTCGTTATAGACGTCGCCACCTGGCGGCTATTTTTATTTCTGCGAAAGGAGGCGCATACATTTGCGTAAACTTGAAAACTACACACCGACACGCTTTATGGCTGCGGACTCCACTTACAATAAACAGATGGCGGATTACGCAGTCAATTTTATTGAATGTCTCTGCCACACCAAAGGCACATGGGCCGGTAAGCCGTTTGAGCTCATCGACTGGCAGGAACAGATTATAAGGGATATCTTTGGCACTTTGAAACCGAATGGCTATCGACAGTTTAACACTGCCTATGTGGAAATTCCTAAGAAAATGGGCAAATCGGAACTTGCTGCTGCCGTCGCCCTGCTCCTTACCTGCGGTGATGGCGAAGAACGTGCTGAGGTGTATGGCTGTGCAGCTGACCGCCAGCAGGCAACCATTGTATTTGATGTGGCTGCCGATATGGTACGTATGTGTCCTGCACTGAATCGGAGAGTAAAAATTCTCGCTTCCCAGAAACGTATCGTTTACCAACCGACTAACAGCTTCTATCAGGTATTGTCCGCCGAGGCTTACTCAAAGCATGGTTTCAACATTCATGGCGTTGTATTCGATGAGCTACATACTCAGCCCAACCGAAAGCTCTTTGATGTTATGACTAAGGGCTCCGGAGACGCCAGGATGCAGCCGCTTTACTTCCTTATCACAACCGCCGGAACAGATACCAACAGCATCTGCTATGAAACACATCAGAAGGCCAAGGACATCTTGGAAGGAAGAAAAATCGATCCGACCTTCTATCCTGTCATCTATGGTGCCGATGAAGCCGATGACTGGACAGATCCGGAGGTTTGGAAGAAAGCAAATCCTTCTCTTGGTATCACAGTCGGTATCGACAAAGTTGAAGCTGCCTGTGAATCTGCAAAACAGAATCCCGGCGAGGAGAATTCCTTCAGACAGCTAAGACTTAACCAGTGGGTCAAGCAGGCAGTTCGTTGGATGCCAATGGAAAAATGGGATGCCTGCTCGTTCAAGGTTGATGAAGAATCCTTAGAGGGTCGCGTCTGTTACGGTGGTCTGGATCTTTCCTCCACCACAGATATTAAAGCTTTCGTGCTGGTATTTCCTCCGCTGGATGAGGATGACAAGTTCTGTATCTTACCATATTTCTGGATACCGGAAGATACGCTTGATCTTCGAGTAAGGCGAGACCATGTTCCTTACGACGTCTGGGAACGTCAAGGCTTTCTGGAGACAACCGAAGGAAATGTTGTTCATTACGGCTACATCGAGAAATTCATCGAGCGTCTTGGAGAGCACTTCAATATTCGTGAGATTGCCTTTGACCGCTGGGGAGCTGTTCAGATGGTTCAGAACCTTGAAAGCATGGGCTTTACTGTTGTTCCGTTCGGTCAGGGATTTAAGGATATGTCTCCACCGACAAAAGAACTCATGAAGCTGACGCTGGAGCAAAAGCTAGCCCACGGTGGTCATCCGGTGCTTCGATGGATGATGGATAACATTTATATCCGCACTGATCCGGCAGGAAATATAAAGGCAGACAAAGAAAAATCCACAGAGAAAATCGACGGAGCTGTTGCCACCATCATGGGGCTTGACCGTGCGATCCGCTGTGGAAACAATACCGGTGCTTCTGTCTACGATGAAAGAGGCATTTTATTCATATAAAAATGGAGCCCTTGTTTTTACACCAAAAGCTCCATTACTGTTTATTTATTTGAATTTATGATTCCTTCAATATCACGGCCACCGTAGAATATTCGAGCTACTGTAACTGCCCTTTCCTCGTCATCAACAAGGTAGTACACAATAAAGTTGTCTACAGGAAGCTGATGCATTTTCATCGAATGCCAAGGCTCCCAGTCAACTAACGCATAACGAGCTGGCATGAAATCCAATGAACGAACCTCTTTTCGGATGCGGCCCAGCTGAGCGGTAGCAGTTTCTGGAACAAGGAGTTCATTCGCAATGTACGAATAGATCTCACGTAAGTCGTCAAGCGCATCTACAGAATAGCCGACTTTATAGCTATCTGTCATATGCCAAACTCCTTTGCAAGTGCCGCATCGACTTCATCTGCAGAATATACCTTTCCTGCTTTGATGGAATCAACACCCTTCTGGAGTTCTGCATCAAGCTGTTCTCTGGTCATTGCACCAACAGCTAATGGCTTAGAAGAAGGAAGTTTCAGTTCAAATGGCATACCCTTCCTCAGTACAATCTGGCTATAAAGCATCTGAATTGCACTGGATGGAGAAATTCCAAGCTGAGAAAGAATGCTCTCAGCATTATCCTTGAGATTGGTATCTATTCTTGCATAAACAGCAGATGTATTTGCCATAATATCGCCTCCTTTTTCTTTATTATATCCGCTTTTGCTTGCGATTGCAAGCATTTGCATAGATTATTTTATGACAAAACTTTGAATTTTATACGCCCTTTGCGGCAGAAAGGAATAGTTATGGGATTCTTATCAGGACTGTTTCACTCAAGAGACAAGCCCACCAACAGTACAAACGGCAGTGCCTACCGCTTTCTCTTTGGTGGAAGCAACTCCGGCAAAACCGTCAATGAACGAAGCGCCATGCAGATGACTGCAGTTTATGCCTGCGTCAGGATTCTTTCGGAGTCCATCGCTGGGCTTCCAGTCCATGTCTATAAATACACAGACTCTGGTAGCAAAGAAAAAGCCATCAAACATCCACTATACCGATTGATACATGATGAGCCAAATCCGGAAATGACATCCTTCGTTTTCCGAGAGACCTTGATGACGCATCTTCTCCTTTATGGAAATGCCTATGCGCAAATTATCCGAAATGGCAAAGGCGAAGTCATCGCACTCTATCCGCTAATGGCCAATCGAATGAGTGTGGATCGTGACGATAAAGGGCACCTCTACTACCAATATCAAATGCAAGATTCCGATGCACCAACTATGAAAAATGGAACAGTCATCCTGAAGCCATCAGATGTACTCCACATTCCAGGCCTTGGCTTTGACGGTCTGGTCGGTTACTCTCCTATTGCTATGGCTAAAAATGCTATCGGTCTTGCAATTGCGACCGAGGAATATGGTGCTAAGTTCTTTGCAAACGGTGCCACACCAGGAGGCATACTGGAATATCCCGGTACCGTGAAAAATCCGGAAGCTGTCAGAGAAAGTTGGACCAAAGGCTTCTCTGGAAACAACTCTCATAAGGTAGCTGTTTTGGAAGAAGGCATGAAATACACGCCTATCTCCATCTCCCCAAATGAAGCACAGTTTCTGGAAACAAGAAAATTTCAGATTGATGAAATAGCTCGAATCTTTAGAGTGCCGCCTCACATGGTCGGTGATCTGGAAAAATCGAGCTTTTCTAATATTGAGCAGCAATCTCTAGAATTTGTGAAGTACACCTTGGAGCCTTGGATTGTCCGTTGGGAACAGTCCATTAACCGAGCCCTTCTATCTGATTCTGAGAAAGCTGCTTATTTTGTAAAGTTCAATGTCGACGGTCTCTTGCGTGGTGATTATCAAAGCCGAATGAACGGTTATGCCACTGCAAGACAGAATGGCTGGATGTCTGCAAACGATATCCGTGAACTTGAAAACCTGGACCTCATCCCACCGGAACTTGGTGGTGACTTATATCTCATCAATGGGAACATGACCAAGCTGGAGGATGCAGGAATATTCGCAGCGACCACTGCTGCCGGAAAGGAGGACGAGAACAATGAAGAAATTCTGGAAGTGGAAGAATCAGACGGTGACCAATCAAGAGACGCAGGAACAGACACTGGAGAGGACACTGTTTCTAAACGGCACCATCGCAGAGGAAAGCTGGTTTGATGACGATATCACGCCTAAGCTCTTTCGAGATGAGCTGTTTGCTGGAAACGGAGACATCACCATTTGGATTAACTCTCCGGGAGGCGACTGCGTAGCCGCAGCTCAGATTTACAACATGATGATGGAGTATCCCGGCAATGTAACCGTAAAGATTGATGGCATCGCAGCCTCCGCTGCATCTGTCATCGCTATGGCTGGCACAAAGGTACTGGTATCACCAGTTTCCATGCTTATGATTCATAATCCGATGACTGCAGCTATGGGAGATACATCTGAAATGCAAAAGGCTATCGCCATGTTGGATGAAGTCAAGGAATCCATCATCAACGCCTATGAAATCAAAACGGGCATGAGCCGTGCTAAGCTCTCTCATCTCATGGATGCAGAAACCTGGATGGATGCACACACAGCTATCGATATGGGTTTTGCCGACGGAATCCTGGCAAGGCCTGCAGAAACACCTGTAGAAAATAATACGACTGGCCCGATGCTCTTCTCTCGTGCAGCGGTGACCAATTCTCTTATGGATAAGCTGGCTGCAAAGTGCCGCATTAAGAAGCCTGAAACACCGGAACGCTCTGTGGATTCTCTCATGGAGCGTCTTGACCTAATCAAACAATACATTTAATGGAGGTATTCAACTATGACTATTTTAGAACTGCGTGAAAAGCGCAATACAGCATGGAATGCTGCCAAGGCATTTCTCGATTCTCACCGTACCGAGAAAGGTACTCTTACTGCCGAGGACGATGCTACTTATTCCAGAATGGAACAGGAAATCGCCGATCTTGGTAAGGAAATTGCTCGTCTTGAAAGACAAGAAGCATTGGAGGCCGAGCTTAATAAGCCAGTAAACAAGCCTCTCACTTCTAAGCCGGGGAATTCTGCCACCGATAAACCTGCAAAAACTGGTCGTGCTTCTGATGTATACAAGAATGGTATGCTTCAGGCACTTCGCACCAACTTTCGTCAGGTATCCAATATTCTGCAAGAAGGTGTGGACGCTGACGGCGGCTACCTTATACCGGAGGAATATGACAATCGTCTGATTGATGTTCTTACCGAAGAAAACATCATGAGAAGTCTTGGACATACTATCACGACTTCCGGTGAGCATAAGATCAACATCGCTGCTACGAAACCTGCGGCTGCATGGATTGAGGAAGGTGGCGCACTTCAGTTTTCTGATGCGACCTTCAGTCAGATCCTTTTGGATGCGCACAAACTCCATGTAGCTATCAAGGTCACCGAAGAACTTCTCTATGATAATGCCTTCGGTCTTGAAAATTACATCATCAATCAGTTTGGTAAGGCTTTGGCAAATGCCGAGGAGGATGCATTCCTCAACGGTGACGGTTCCGGCAAACCGACCGGCCTTTTCGCTGCGACTGGCGGCGGCACGGTAGCAGGTACGCTTTCTGCTGCGATCAAGTCTGATGATATGCTTGACCTGGTATACGCTCTTAAGCGTCCGTATCGCAAAAACGCAAGTTTCATCATGAATGATAAAACACTGGCACAGCTCCGCAAGCTGAAGGATAACAATGGTGCATACATCTGGCAGCCATCTTATCAGACCGGTGAACCGGATAAGGTACTTGGCTATGCCGTTCATACCTCTGCATATGCGCCGGAGAATGCTATCGCTTTCGGTGATTATAGCTATTACAACATTGGTGATCGTGGTACTCGCTCCTTCAAGCAGCTCACTGAGCTCTTTGCAGGCAACGGTATAATTGGCTATGTAGCAAAGGAACGTGTCGATGGCAAGCTGATTCTTCCGGAAGCAGTACAGATTTTGAAACTCAGTGGTTCTTCTAAGGGCTAAGCATGAAAGGTAGCGTCTTCTCTTATGAGACGCTGCCTTCCTTTTACGATTGGAGGCGATAAACGATGATTGTCACTTTAGAAGAAATGAAGCAGTATCTCCGAGTGGATTTTGATGATGACGATTTCCTCATCGAGACGCTCATCACATCGGCTACACGCCTCTGCATGGATATTACAAGGCAGAATGAAGATGTCTTTGAAGAAAGTGAGAATGCAAAGCCTGCTGTCTATTATGCGGTAGCCTACCTCTACGAACATCGTGAGGAAGCTGACCATCATGCTCTGACACTGACTTTGCGCTCTCTTCTCTTCGGTTCCAGAAAGGAGGCTTTCTGATGAATATTGAGCTACTCAATGTCCGCATCTACATTCAGAAGAATGAAGTTATCTCAGATTCAATTGGAAATCGAAAGAACACTTGGAAAGATTATTACACCTGCTATGCCACCGTTAGTGCGGAAGCCGGAAAAGAATCCACCGATGCCGGTCTTGTCGTGGATGATTCCAAGATTGATTTTACGATCCGTTACTGTAAGAAAGCTGCTGCTCTTACCTCTACTGGATATCGGGTACAGTTTGGAAGTGAACTATACGATATTTTGGCAGTAGACCATATGAATTTTAAGCGAAAATGTATCAAACTCTCCTGTCAGAAAGTGAGGCGGTGACATGGCCCAGAAAGTAAAAATTGACGGTCTTGCCGAAGCTGTTATGAAGGATCTCACCGAATATGCTGACCTTGCGACGGTAGATATGAAAGCTGCTGTCAAAAAAGCCGGTAACACTGTAAAGAAGCAGATACAAAGTACTGCTCCAAAAGATACTGGTGCCTACGGCAAGAGCTGGTCTGTGAAGAATACAAAGGAAACCTCCAAATCACTGGAGGTCACTGTGTATTCCAGAAATCGCTATCAGTTGGCTCATCTTCTGGAATTTGGTCATGCCAAGCGCGGCGGTGGCCGTGTGGCCGGTCGTTCCCACATCGCTCCTGCAGAAGAAGCCGGTATCAAAGAACTTGAATCTGAGATTGAGAGGTGTCTGAAAAATGGATAGATTACTGCAAATCCTATCGGAGATGGCCCTTCCCTTTGCCTATGACCACTTTGCTGAAGGAGAATCGCCAAATCCACCATTCATCTGCTACCTGTTTCCGGGAAGCGATAACTTCTCCGCAGATGGCCGTGTCTATTACAAAATCAACGAGGTTAATATTGAGCTCTACTGTGATAGCAAAGACCCGGCATTGGAAGCAACACTGGAAGCTGTGCTTGATGAGCACGGCATTTTTTATAACAAAATAGAGGTCTGGATTGAGAGCGAAAAGCTCTATGAAGTCCTCTACACATTTGAAATGGAGGTTTAATCAACATGGGCAATAAAGTCAAATATAACTTGAAAAATGTTCATGCCGCCAAGCTCACTCGTAGTGAGGACGGCTCCTTTACCTACGCTAAACCGAAGGCTATTCCCGGTGCAGTCAGCATCAGCTTGGATGCCGAGGGTGACAGTTCTCCGTTCTATGCCGATGGTATCGTATATTTCCGTTCCACTGCCAACAACGGTTACAGTGGTGATTTGGAAATCGCACTCATTCCGGAATGGTTCCGTACAGAAATTCTGAAAGAAGAGCTTGATAACAACGGCGTGCTTATTGAAAATGCAACCATCACCGAACTTGAGAAGTTCGCATTGCTCTTTGAGTTTGACGGTGATGTCAGAAGCATTCGCCATGTGCTTTACAACTGCACTTCCTCTCGTCCTTCCATTGAATCTGAGACTAAAGAGGATACCATCGAGCCGGGTAAAGAAAAGCTCACGCTTACCGCTGATCCTAGAGAGGATGGTCTCGTCAAGAGCCGCACCGGTGATGCGACAGATGCAGAAATTTATAAGAACTGGTACCAGCAGGTTTATGTGCCGGTACCTAAGACAGAAGGATAAGGAGGACGTAAGACATGTTAGAAAAAACAATTACAATCGGTGATAAGCAGGTCAAATTCCGTTCCTCCGCTACTATTCCCAGACTCTACCGTGCAAAATTCAAGCGTGATATCTTCAAAGACCTCTCACGCCTTGAATCATCCTATAAGGGTAATTCTGATGATGGTTCATCCTTTGAGATCGAAGACTTGGAGATTTTCGAGAACGTAGCCTATATCATGGCTTACCATGCTGACCACAGTATTCCGGCAACCATTGAAGAGTGGCTGGATGAATTTGAGATGTTCTCCATCTATGAGGTACTTCCTGAAATTCTCGAACTCTGGGGCATGAATCTTCAGACAGAAATTGAATCTAAAAAAAACTTCATCGCAGTAGCCGGGAAATGACCACACCGTTGTTTCTCCTGCGTTGTATTGAAATCGGTATCTCTATCAGAGACCTTGACCTTTTAACCATTGGAATGGTGATGGACATTTGGACCGAAAAAGCAAATGACGATGTGAAATACCAGCAAATCGCAACACAGGAGGACTTCGACAAATTCTAAGGAGGTGACGTACAAGTGGCAAATCGAATCAAAGGTATCACTGTTGAAATCGGTGGCGATACGACTGGCCTAGATAAAGCCTTAAAGACGGTCAATACTTCAATCCGCTCTACCCAGTCTGCCCTGAAGGACGTCAACCGCCTCTTGAAGCTGGACCCTTCCAATACAGAATTACTCTCTCAAAAGCAAAGACTCTTGAAAGATGCCATCGCAGCCACAAAGGAAAAGCTGGATTCACTCAAGGTAGCACAGGAGCAGGCCAAGCAACAGTTGGAAAATGGAGAACTCGGTCAGGACAAATATGACGCTCTTCAGCGTGAGATCGTAGAGACCGAGGAAGAATTACGACGCCTGCAGCAAGAAGCTGCCACTACAAACACTGCGCTTTCTAAAATAGATGTGGCTGGTAAAAAGATGGAGACCGTCGGTAATTCCATCGCTGGTGCCGGTAAAAAGATGATGGGCGTGACCACCGTAATTGGTGGTGTCGGTGTTGCCGCAGTAAAAACAGCAGCTGACTTTGACTCCGCAATGAGTCAGGTGGCTGCTGTTTCTGGTGCTACAGGTAAGGACTTTGATGCTCTCAGAAATAAAGCCCGTGAGATGGGTGCTAAAACTAAATTCTCCGCAACAGAAGCCGCAGAAGCTATGAACTACATGGCGATGGCCGGTTGGAAAACTGAAGATATGCTGGATGGTATCGAGGGTGTCATGAACCTTGCTGCTGCCTCTGGTGAGGACTTAGCAACAACTTCTGACATCGTAACCGATGCCTTGACTGCCTTCGGACTTTCAGCCAAAGACTCCGGCCATTTTGCAGACATCCTTGCTGCAGCATCCTCCAATGCAAATACGAATGTATCCATGATGGGTGAAACCTTCAAGTACTGTGCTCCTATCGCTGGTGCACTTGGTTTCTCCGCTGAGGATACTGCGGAAGCCATCGGCCTTATGGCCAATGCCGGTATCAAGTCTTCTCAGGCTGGTACCGCCCTTCGTACTATTATGAATAATCTTGCCGGTGATGTAAAAATCAGTGGTAAGGCCATCGGAGATGTCACTATCGCCACTACCAACGCAGATGGTTCCATGCGTGACCTTTCTGATATTTTAGCTGACTGTCGTTCTGCTTTTGGAAACTTAACAGAATCCGAAAAAGCTCAAGCCGCTGAATCACTCGTCGGCAAAAATGCAATGTCCGGCTTCCTGGCTTTGATGAATGCTGGCCAAGGCGATATTGATAAGCTCTCCTCTGCAATTGATAACTGTGACGGATCAGCCGAAAAAATGGCTATGACTATGCAGGATAATCTTGCCGGTCAGCTTACTATCTTAAAGTCTCAGCTTCAGGAGCTTGCCATTTCTTTTGGTGATATCCTGATGCCTGCTATCCGCTCCATCGTATCGAAATTGCAAGGTTTCGTAGATAAACTTAACGGAATGGATGAAGGCACCAAGAGAACCATTGTTACCATTGCTCTTTTGGTCGCCTCAATCGGTCCATTGCTTGTCATCATCGGAACAGCCATATCGAAAATTGGTGTGGCTATGCAGGGCTTTGTGAAGCTGGCAAATGGTATTAGCAAATTGAAGATCGCCATTCAAGGTGGAACCGGCGTTCTTGGAAAACTCGGTGCCGCACTTGGTGGCATCTCTGCTCCCGTGTTGGCTGTTGTTGCTGTTATTGCCGTTTTGGTAGCTGCCTTTGTTCACCTTTGGAAAACCAACGAGGGCTTCCGGGATGCAATTATCGGGACTTGGAACCGTATCAAAGATACTATCTCCGGTTTTTGTCAGGGCATTGTTGACAGGCTGAATGCTCTGGGGTTTCAGTTCACTGATATCGTGGATGTTCTAAAGACTGTGTGGAATGGTTTTTGTCAGGTTCTCGCTCCAATCTTTGAAGGAGTATTTAACAACATTGCAAATATTCTCTCCACAGTAACTGGTGTAATCACCGGCATTCTGGATGTCTTTATCGGCATCTTTACCGGGAATTGGTCACAGGCGTGGACTGGTGTAAAGGAAATATTTTCTTCTATCTGGAACGGAATCAGTAGCTTCTTTACCAACATTCTCAATGTTATCAAGGGCGTTGCAGATGTCGTCCTTGGATGGTTTGGCACTAGCTGGAATGAAGTCTGGACAAATATCAAGACCTTCTTTGAAGGAATCTGGAATGGTATTGCTACGTTCTTTACCACCATCTGGGAGACACTGAAAAATGTCGTAACCGTCGGTATCATGGCGATAGGTTCCATTTTAAGTGCTGCTTTTGATATTATTACACTTCCATTTCGCTTTATCTGGGAGAACTGCAAGGAAATTATTATCTCAGTCTGGGATGCTATTAAATCCAAGGTGACAACTGTCATTCATGCAGTGGCATCTGTGATCAGCACTGTGATGAACGCCATCAAGACGGTATTTTCTACTGTGTGGAATGCGATAAAGACAGTGGTGACCACAGTAGTAAATGCCATCAAGTCTGTCGTAACGACTGTGTTCAATGCTATCAAGAACACAGCAACCACCGTATGGAATGCAATAAAAAACGCTGTTACAACTCCGGTTAACGCCATCAAAAGCTCTGTCACAACAGTATTTAATTCTGTAAAAAGTACAGTTAGTAGCATCTTTAATGGGATCAAATCAACTGCTACTTCCGTGTGGAACGGCATAAAATCCGCCATCACTACTCCTATCGAGGCAGCTAAAAACAAAGTCAAAAGCGTGGTTGATGCTATCAAGGGATTTTTCTCCGGCATGAAGATTTCTCTTCCGCACATCAAACTGCCACATTTCAAGGTGACTGGCAAACTGTCCATCGCTCCACCTTCTGTACCACATCTTTCTATTGATTGGTACAAGGAAGGTGGTATCATGACTAGTCCTACTATCTTTGGAATGAACGGATCTTCTTTGATGGCTGGCGGTGAAGCCGGTGCAGAAGCTATCCTTCCTCTTGCCGGTTTCTACAAACAGCTGGAAGCGATGATTTCCAGTCATCTTAATACCAGTGCAATGGAAAAATATCTGGCAGTCATTGCAGATAATTCCAGTAAGGGCATCTACCTTGAGGACGGTACACTTGTTGGCCATCTGCTCCCGGCAATCGACGGTGAGCTCGGCAAAGCTCAAAAGTTACAAAGGAGGCTCAGTCTATGACACCTGATATTAAATTAAACGGAACATCAGTCGCTTCTATGGGCTGGCTTCGAGAAACTGTCTCTTTTCCAGTGCCACAGTCGCAATCCAATACGATTGTGGTGCCAGGAAGGAACTCTCCCATTCGTTTTACAAAAGCTCTGGGGCGTGTATCTTATCAGCCTCGGAGCTTTTCTTTAACGTTTTCCATGCTTGGAACAAGAAAGAGCTACGATCAGATGATCGCTGAAATGGCAAACCACTATGCTGGTCAGCTCATAAAGGTATCGACCAGCGAGGAACCAGAGCTATATGCTATTGGTACTTTAGAGACTTCATCTGAATATGATCCACTCTTAAGTAAAGGCCAGCTCGTGATTTCCTGTGAAGATGCAGATTCCTATCGTTACCACAATGAAGAGACAATCGTTAATCTTACTGGCTCCGGTACGCTTATTATCGAAAATGACTTTATGCCTGTTGTTCCTGTTATTACAACCTCAGCAGAAACAGCTCTCAGCTGGACAATCGGCGGTGATTCTTTCAGAAAGTCACTTAGCGCAGGCACTTGGACTCTTCCGGAGTTTGAATTACAAGCTGGTAGAAATACAGTCACAATTCAAGGGAACGGCACAACGATCTTTCGATTTAGGGAGGGCCGCCTATGAGTATCTTTCGTATTTTCGTAGACGGTCAGCTATTCTATCATCCACAGTTATCCCAGCTTGCTATTACAGAAGCAAAGATGACCGAAGATGCCGAAAACATCGACAGCCTGACACTGTCCGCTCCATTTAATCATCCGTATTTGGATTCCATCCGTCCGATGGCTTCCACTATTGTTTGCAAAAAAGGCGATTCAACAGTCTTTGAAGGTCGTGCCTTAAACGACGGTAGTGATTTTTATAATACCCACACTTGGACCTGCGAATCGGCTCTGGCATATCTCAAGGATAGCCAGCAGCCGCCTTTCTCCTATAAAGGAACACTCAAAGGTCTGTTGGAATATTTTCTCTCTATCCACAATAAGGCAGTCGAAGAAAAGAAGCGTTTCAAGCTGGGGAATATTACAGTTACAGATAACAACGACTATATCAGCTATAGCAACTCCGAATATTCCTGCACTTTGGATGCTATCAAAAGTAAACTGATCAATACACATGGTGGTTATTTGATGGTCCGCTATACAGAATCCGAAAAATTTTTGGACTACCTTGCAGAGTTCAATACTCGTTCTGTGCAATCTGTGGAATATGGAAAGAACCTCACAGATGTCAAGATTACCCGTGATCATACTGAACGCATTACAGCTCTTATCCCACTTGGAGCAAAGAAAAAGACAACTGATAAAGAAGGAAATGAAATCGAATCCAATGAACGTGTTGATATCACTTCCGTAAACGATGGGCTAAATTATATATTTGATGAAACTGCTGTAAAAGAAATCGGCTGGATCTGGGCCACAGAAGTCTGGGAGGATGTCACGCTTCCGGGCAACCTTCTCCGTAAAGCAAAGGCCCGTCTTGCAGAGCTTATTGCCGGTATCACCAGCATGGAACTGACCATCGTGGATGAATCAGATACCGGTGCTGATATCGGAAGTATTCATGCCAGACAGTTTGTGAACTGCTTGTCTCCGCCTCATGGCATTGATGGACGCTACGCCTGCATGAGCAAGACCGTAGATTACTTAAATCCGTCTGGGAACACCATAACCATTGGAGCCAGTGGTATCAAGCTGACTTCCATATCAGCAAAACAGAATGAAAACCTCTCTGCTATCGAGGATGAGCTACTCGGACAAACTGCCACCATTGAAGGTATCTCTGGCAAGGTCGACGGCATTGCATCCTCCAAAATGTATCGCACAGAACTCATTGTTGATGGTGTCAGTATTTTTAAGGACAAGGGCCAGAACAGTCGGCTCTTCTGCAAGGTCTATTCATGGGATAAAGACATTACGGCATCGCTTCCGGATACAGCTTTCGTCTGGCATAGAAAGTCTGGAAATGACGAAGCCGATGCCATATGGGATTCGAATCATATCGGAATAAAATCAATCATCGTAACCACAGAGGATGTGCAAGACAACGCATCCTTCTACTGTGAAGTATCTATATAAAGGAGGGCCAGTAAATGCCTACAATCTTAACTTCCAGCCAGCAGACGTTCGTGGATATTACAGACCAGCGAAAGCTGTCGGCTTATATTACATCCAATCTGCCTAAGACGCAGAGCGAGGACCCGAATGTGCTTCCTCACACCTATGCACCAAGCTGGGCCAGCACCAATCTGACACTGACACCAGTCGTATTCCTTGATCAGACGAACGTAGCTCTGAACGCCTCCGGTCTGACCATAACTTGGAAACGCAAAGACGGTAGCGGCGCTGAAACAGCTCTAAACTCCAACGAAAAAGTTACCGGAGGAATTCTGAAAGTCAACAGTAATGTGCTGGCTTCCTCGTCCACCGGTATGATTACTTACATTTGTTATATCAGCTACTACGATTCTGAGACCAAGAACACAGTCAATATCACCTCGGATATCACTTACACCCTGGTACGAAATGCCGAGAATGCAAAACTCGCTTATGTGACTGCTGACACCTATGTATTCAAATACAACACTTCCTCTGCATTGGTCGGAGCATTACAGGCAACACTGAGCGCGCAGGTACAGGGTGTTTCCATTTCCAAGTGGCAGTACAAAAACAGTTCTGGTGCATGGGCCGATTATCCGACCACTTCTGACAATACCAGCATCACCGGTGGAACTCTCGTAGTAAAACCTGCACATGCTGTATTCATCAATAACGTCGCTCAAATCAAGCTACTTACAGATGATACAGATGTCTATGACACCATTTCAATTACAAAGATGTATGACGGTAGCAAGGGTTCTCCAGGCTCTCCGGGTGCAGCCGGAACAGGTGGTCTTTCGATTATTCTGGGGAATGAAGCACAAACAATTGCTTGTTCTGCTACCGGTGCAGCAACTGCCGTGCTGGATATCACAATTCCTTTCACCGGCTATGTTGGCATCACACAGACAGCCTGTACCTGTTCAGTTGGAACGTTGCCTTCTGGTATGACACTAAAAACTAACACTGCGGCAACTGCCTCTGCTGCTGGTTCCGTCGTCCTTACAGTTGCTGCATCTGCTACCCTTGGCGGAGAAAGCGTGGTTAATGGAACGGTCGATTTGACCTTTACCATTTCCGGTAAAACTGTTGTGAAGAAATTTACATGGGCTAAGTCCACCAGAGGAAGTAATGGCACCAGCGGTGTTGTATTCTCTGTTTATGCTCCAAACGGCACAATTGTAATGAATCAGTCCGGCAGCTTATCCCTTGCTACCTCTGCTTATTCTGGTACGACTGCCATCACAAATGCCACCTATCAGTGGGCAAAATATACTGCTGGAAAATGGACGAATATTTCCGGCGCAATCTCTTCTACTCTGACGGTATCCGGAATCGACATCGTAAATATTCAGTCTTATCGATGCACGATGACCTACAATGGTAAATCTTATGTAGATGTTATCACTGTCGAAGATAAATCAGATTCGTACGTATCTGAACTTCTTTCTATTGGCGGTTTCACAGTAAAGAATAATCAGGGCGGTGTCTGCCCATATGTTATCGTCCGTACCAACCAGCAGGAAGTAGATGCGCTTCTCGGTCCAATCAGTGAAACAGCGCCTTCCAATCCTGCAGCCGGTGCATTTTGGTATAAAATCAGTCACTCAGCTAAAACGGTCACTCTTCAGAAATATTCCGGTAGTGCTTGGGTAGATGCCACCGAAAAACAGTCACTGACTTATAACTGGTATGCTCAGGACAAAGACGGCAATGCAGTCACCTTTAGCAAAACTGGAAAGGTCATTTATCTGTCTGCTGCCGATATCGATAGCTTACTTACACTGCAGTGTGATGTTTCCAATTAGGAGATGAGCCTATGGCACTTATCACTTCCTGTCAGGCCTCTTTTCAGAATGTTGCCGGATATGAGGAGGATATTGCTTCTCTTCAGGAAAATGTGCGTGAGTGCTATTCGGAGATTTCAAAATCCTCAGAACAGATCCGACTCTCTGTCCGTGAAGAATACATCTCACGCTCTGAAATGGCCACGATCCAGCAAGATTTTCAATCTACGATTACGCAAAACAGTAGTGAGATCCGCATGGATTTTTCTGCTGTCACAGATGAGCTGAAGGACAATATCGCAACTAACCAGGAGCTCCTTGAAGAATATATTCGCTTCAAAGGAGCTCTTATTGAGCTTGGCAAAGTAGGAAATGCCTTCACCGCTGAGCTTTCCAACAATGAACTGGCCTTCAAAGAAAACGGTCAGAAAATTGCCTATATCTCCAACAACAGCTTGGTTATCACCAATGCAGAGATTCGCAACAAGCTATCCCTTGGTAATGAGACCAGAGGATGGTTTGACTTTATTCCAAGAAACAACGGTAACCTCTCTATCAAGTGGAGAGGCCCGGCATCATAAAGGAGTGATTCATTATGGCTTCCAGCGGAAGTATTACAACTGGCACAAAAGAAGGCCGTTCTGTCACCTTATCATGGACGCTATCCAGCCAGGATATTGCCAACAATACATCTACCATTGCATGGACGCTGAAAGGCTCAGGCTCAGGAAGTGGCTGGGTCATGTCTGGTGGTTTTAAGGCTGTTATTAACGGTACAACCGTCTACTCCACCTCAACCGATAATCGTATTCAACTCTATAACGGAACCATTGTGGCCTCCGGCTCCTTAAAGATCAGCCATAGCGCTGATGGTACAAAATCTTTCAAATTAAGCTGTGAGGCCGGTGTCTATAGCTATGCAGTCAACGTATCCGCAAGTGGAACCCATACTCTAAACACAATTCCAAGAGCATCATCGGTATCGGCAACATCAGTGAATATGGGAAGTGCCACAGCAATTTCTATTTCAAGGGCATCTTCCTCATTCACCCATACGCTGACCTATTCCTTTGGTAGTGCTACTGGAACCATCACAACAAAGACTACTTCCACATCTGTATCGTGGACACCTGCTCTCGCATTGGCAAACCAGATACCGAGTACCACAAGTGGAACCTGTACAATTACCTGCGACACCTACAATGGCTCCACCAAGATTGGTACGAAAACCTGCACGCTGACTCTAACAGTTCCTGCTTCAGTCAAGCCTACTATTTCCGGCCTGACAGCGAGTCGTGTTGATGGTAGCGTTCCAAGCACCTGGGGCATCTATGTACAGTCAAAGTCAAAGGCTACGCTTACAATCAATGGTGCTGCCGGAAGCTATGGCTCTACCATAAAATCCTACAGCATCAGCGGTGGTGGATACTCTGGCACCTCTTCTACTCTCGCTACTGGATTTTTGAACAGCTCTGGTACGATTACTTTTACTGCCACAGTGACGGATTCCAGAGGAAGAACCTCTGCTGCAGCTACCGTGTCAATTACTGTTATCGCCTACAGTGTACCTTCCTTTAGCTCTTACAACTCACAGCGATGCAACAGCAGTGGGACCATATCAGATGATGGCACCTATATCAAGGCAACGGTATCCTATAGTTTTGCATCCTGTAGCTCCAAGAATACAGTTACTCGCGCCACTTACTACCGCGTAGCCGGGACAAGCACATGGACCAACACTTCTGCCAGCTTCAATTCCGGTACAGCATTTACCTTTGGCAGCGGTAAGATTTCCACCGAAACATCCTATGAAGTCAAATACGAATTAACAGATGCTTTCACGACTATCAGCATCACGGACATCGTATCTACAGCATCGGTTGTCATGGATTTCAAGAGTGGCGGTAAAGGCGTGGCTGTTGGTAAGGTATCAGAAACAGATAACTGCTTTGAAGTATCTGAAAAATGGGATGTAAAGGTCTACGGCAAGCTATTGAGTGAATATGTCAAACAGGCAATCGGTGCTATCTATCCAGTAGGAAGCATTTACATGAGCGTCAAGAACACAAATCCATCCACCTATTTTGGAGGCACTTGGGTTGCTTGGGGAACAGGTCGAGTTCCGGTTGGTGTCAACGCAAATGATACCAACTTTGCTACAGTCGAAAAGACCGGTGGTGCTTCTACCGTTACATTGACCGCAGCACAAATGCCTTCGCATACTCATGCAAAAGGAACGCTGGCAACAGCCAGTGCCGGTGGACATACTCATGATCTGAATAACCAGAAAACCTCATGGGGAACCAGTGGTGGCAATCGAGTTTTAATTGATGCCACATCCGGTTATACAGCAGTCAGCAACAAGACCACAACAAGTGCTGGCTCACATTCACATACAATCTCTGGCGCTACTGCCGCATCTGGTTCTGGCAGCGCGCACAACAATCTGCAGCCCTACATCACATGTTACATGTGGAAAAGGACTGCTTAATTTTTATCCGCAGCTATCAGATGGTAGCTGCTTTTCTTATATCTAATTTCAGAAATGGAGGTACTTATCAATGAAAGAATTCTGGAACACAATTCAACTTATCTTTGCTGGCATTGGTGGCTGGCTGGGTTATTTTCTCGGAGGCTGTGATGGATTACTCTACGCTCTTATTGCCTTTGTTGTTATCGACTACATCACCGGCGTTATGTGTGCAATTGCCAATCACACACTTTCCAGTGAAGTTGGCTTCAAAGGTATCTGTAGAAAGGTATTGATTTTCTTGCTCGTTGGCATTGCCAATATCCTCGACATTCATGTTATCGGATCTGGCAGTGTGCTTCGTACTGCAGTCATCTTTTTCTACATTTCCAACGAAGGCGTCAGCTTACTTGAAAATGCTGCCCACCTCGGACTTCCAGTCCCAGAGAAAATCAAAACCGTATTAGAACAGCTTCATGATCGAAGCACAAAGGAGGACAACTAACATGGCATACACAAACAGTAACCTGATATCTTATACCAAACTTAGTCCGAATCACTCCGGACAGCGTACTCATAGTATCGACCGCATCACCCCGCACTGCGTGGTGGGTCAGTTGTCAGCTGAGAGCATCTGCGGATGCTTTACCAGTCCGTCCAGACAGGCAAGCTGCAATTACGGCATTGGCAAGGACGGTCGTATCTCTCTTTGCGTGGAGGAAAAGAACCGCAGTTGGTGTTCTTCTTCCAACGCTAATGACCAGCGTGCTGTCACCATCGAGTGCGCCAGCGATATGTCTGAGCCGTATGCAATGAATAGTGCTGTTTATAACTCACTGATCAAGCTCTGCGTTGACGTTTGCAGACGTAACGGAAAAATGAAACTCTTGTGGCTTGCCGACAAAAATAAGACTTTAAATTATGCGCCGAAGTCTGATGAAATGGTGCTGACGGTCCACAGATGGTTTGCAAACAAGTCCTGTCCCGGTAACTGGCTATATTCCAGACTCGGTGATCTGGCCGCTAAGGTTACTTCTGAGCTTTCCAAAACCACTTCCGGTGGCGGCACTGCTTCTACTTCACAAATGTATCGTGTCCGCAAAACTTGGTCTGATTCTAAGAGTCAACTTGGTGCCTACAAGATGCTAGCTAATGCTAAGAAAAAGGCAGATGAGAATGCTGGATATAAGGTATTCGATGCCTCTGGTAATATTGTTTATCCAACTGCCGCAAAGCCGACCAAAACACCTGCTGCAAATACTTCTTATAAGGTTCAGATAGACATTGCCAATTTGAATATCCGCAAGGGGCCGGGTACCAACTATGGTAAAACAGGTCAGTTCACCGGCAAAGGCATCTTTACAATCGTCCAGAAATCAAAAGGCGAAGGTGCTACCCTCTGGGGCAAACTGAAATCCGGAGCCGGATGGATCTCTCTGGATTTTGCCAAAAAGATATAAGGCATACCAATCACAGGGTCTGTGGGAGTTATCTCCTGCAGGCCCTCTTTTTTATTTATCTTTTTTCGGCCAAACTGCCATCTCGCCTCCATTTAGTAGTGAGGAACTTCCTCAGATTGGAGGCAAAATATGCAAGAAAACATTACAGCTTCAATGCCGGATTCTACTTCTCCGAAGCCAATACAACAGTCTGATATTCAACAAGATTATGACTTTTTACATGCGCAAAAAGTTTCAGAAAAGATGCTGTCGCTTGGACTTATTTCCTTGTCGGAATTCAACAAATTAACTGAAATAAACCGTAAAACATTCTCCCCGTTTTGGGTTGAGATTATGCCCAAAATTCCTTGATATATAAGGGATTCAGAGCTAATATGTGACACTAACGAAGGGAGGTGAACTACCGTGAAGAAGGTAACCAAAATCGACGGTGTACAAAAGAATACCGCCATAAATAGCAGGCTCCGAGTTGCCGCCTACTGTCGTGTTTCAACAAGTAGTGACGCTCAGTTGGAAAGTCTTGAGGCTCAGAAAAGCCACTATGAACAATACATCAATTCTCGTGAGGATTGGCAGTTCGCCGGTCTCTACTTTGATGAAGGTATCACAGGTACCAAAGCCGAAAAACGTCCGGAACTGCTCCGCCTGATTACGGATTGTGAAGCAAGGAGAATCGACTTTGTAATTACCAAATCTATCAGCCGTTTTTCTCGAAACACGACGGACTGCTTGGCTTTAGTGAGAAAACTTCAAAGTCTGGAGATTCCTATTTATTTTGAAAAGGAAAACATAAACGCTGGTTCAATGGAAAGTGAACTCTTCCTCGCCATTCTTAGCAGTATGGCTGAAGGTGAATCCGCATCCATTTCCGAAAATGCGAAATGGTCGGTGAAGCGCCGCTTTCAAAATGGAACCTACAAACTCGGCTACACTCCTTACGGCTACGATTGGGATGGTAAAAATATGATCATCAATCCAGATCAGGCTGCTGTCGTAAAAAGAATATTTGCGGATATTCTTTCAGGAAAAAGCACAAACGCTATTGCCGATGAACTAAACGCAGAAAAGGTTCCATCCAAGAAAAACACCAACTGGACTTCCAGCACTATTCGAGGCATTCTCGCCAATGAAAAATATACCGGTGATGTCATTTTTCAAAAGACATATACGGATGAAAACTTCAATCGGCACACAAATTATGGTGAGGTTGACCAGTACATGGCTCTGGATCACCACGAAGCGATTATCAGTCATTCAGACTTCGACGTAGCGAATGCTCTGGTTAATCAACGAGCCGCAGAAAAAGGTATTGAAAAAGGCAGCGATAAATATCAGCAACGTTATGCATTCTCAGGAAAAATAATCTGCGGAGAATGCGGAGACACCTTCAAGCGCAGGATACACTCTTGCACCACATATAAGTATGTCGCCTGGGCCTGCAACACGCACCTGAAGAATAAGGAATCTTGCCATATGAAATATGTAAGGGATGATGAGATAAAAGCCGCATTCATTACAATGCTAAACAAGCTCATTTATGGCTATCGTTTGATACTTACTCCTTATCTCAAAGTACTTGAAAACTCATCTGGCGACGAGGCCATTCATCGCATTCAGCACTTGGAGCAACTCATCGCTCAAAACAGTGAGCAACGTGAAGCATTAACCAAACTGATGGCACAGGGCTATATCGACCAGATTCTATATAATCAAGAAACAAATGAACTCCTCCTGCAGGCAGAGACATATCGCTCTGACATTGAAGCAATTACCATCGGAATGACCGGTGACGCAGCCAAGGTTACGGAAACCAGGCTTCTGCTCCACTTTGTGTCTCATACCGATATGCTTACAGCCTACAGCGAGGAGCTTTTTGAAAACTACGCAGACCACATTGAAGTCATGAGCAGAAATGAAATCAGGTTTGTTATGAAATGCGGTCTGACATTCACAGAAAGGATTGGTGATTAGATGGGCCATACACCATTTGGTTATAAGATAGAAAACGGTATCGCAGTTATCGATCAACCGGCTGCAGATAAGCTCAGACAGCTTTACAAAAATTATCTGAGTGGTATGTCCTTATCAAAGGCTGCATCTGCTGCCGGAATTAAAACTTATCACGGCACCGCTAAGCGATTGATGGAAACCGCCCATTATCTTGGAGACAGTTTCTATCCTGCTATTATCGACAAAGGTACCTACCAAAAAGCACAAGAGGAACGCAAGCGCCGAGCCACTGCACTCGGACGAAATAATAAGCAAACACAAATGAGGAAGCTACAGATACCTACCCGTTTTCATATGGGTGAGGTCACTGCCCTTTATGACAATCCCGTCAAGCAGGCAGAATATCTGTACAGCCTCATAGAAAGCGAGAGTAAATAATGGGAAATGTAATGTTAATTCCTGCAAGGCGACAGGTTGGAAGTAACGCCAGAAAGCAGGAAGAAGAAAAGCCAAAACTCCGAGTCGCAGCGTACTGCCGCGTCAGTACAGACAGCGATGAGCAGGCTACAAGTTATGAAGCTCAGGTCGAGCACTACACAGAATACATACAGAAAAATCCTGATTGGGAATTCGCCGGAATCTATGCTGATGACGGTATATCTGGCACCAACACCAAAAAGCGAGAAGAATTCAATCGTATGATTGATGACTGTAAAGCTGGTAACATTGATATGATTATTACCAAATCCATCAGCCGCTTTGCCAGAAACACGCTAGACTGCCTGAAATACATAAGGCAGCTCAAGGACATGAACATACCGGTTCTGTTTGAAAAGGAGTCCATCAACACAATGGATGCCAAAGGTGAAGTTCTTATCACCATCATGGCTTCTCTGGCCCAGCAGGAATCACAGTCCTTAAGTCAGAATGTCAAAATGGGCTTACAATATCGCTACCAGCAAGGCAAGGTGCAAATCAACCACAATCGCTTCCTTGGCTATACAAAGGACGCAGATGGGAATTTAGTCATTGATCCAGAACAGGCCGAAACTGTAAAGCGTATTTATCGAGAATATTTAGAAGGTCTCAGTATGGACAAGATTGCTGCAGGCCTGGAGCGTGACGGTATCCTTACTGGTGCCGGAGGGAAAAAGTGGCACACAAGCACCATCAACAAAATTCTCTGTAACGAAAAATACATCGGTGATGCTCTGCTCCAAAAGACCTACACCACTGACTTTCTAAACAAGACCAGAGTTAAAAATAACGGTCTTGTTCCGCAATACTATGTAGAAGGTGACCACGAAGCCATTATTCCGAAAGACATTTATCTGCAAGTACAGGAAGAACTGGTCCGCAGGCGATTAGTAAAAACCAGTGCCAACGGCAAGAAACGAAGCTATAGCTGCAACCACTGCTTCTCCCAAATCGTCATCTGCGGAGAATGTGGTGAAATGTTCCGAAGGCTCCACTGGAACAACCGAGGCGTCAAGTCAATTGTCTGGCGCTGCATCAGCAGGTTAGAATCCACCGGGCTTGAATGCCACGCTCGAACCATCAATGAGCTGGTTCTTCAAGATGTTGTCGTCAAAGCAATAAATCAATTGCTTGGCGACAAAAGCAATTACCAAGCACAGCTTCAGCTTAACATTGCTGCAGTCATTCGAGCTTCGCAGGCAACAGCCATTGACAGCATTGACGAGAAACTGATGGCTCTACAACAAGAGTTGATCCAGAAAGCCAACAGCAAAGAGGACTACGACGAAATAGCGGATGAGATCTTCAAACTCCGAGAACTTCGCCAGAAAACAACCGTTGATACAGCCGCAAGAGATGAACAGATAAAGAGAATTAACGACCTGCAGGATTACATTTCGCAACAGACCACCTATCTTACAGAATTCGATGAATCACTAGTGCGACGCTGGATCAAGCAGATCACCATCTGGGATGACCGCATCACAGTTGAATTGAAATCTGGTGTCAGCATTGATGTGGATGCATAAGCCCCATAGACGCACGAAACCCTCCTGACCGTGATGGCCGGGAGGGCTGTCTTTGTTATTCAAAGTTAAAAGGGCATAGATGTTCTCGTTAAAAATTCATTATCATCTGAAATTGATTCAACATTAAAATACGGATTTGCATGATAAAATACTGTCTTTTCTTGTTGTTCATAAAACATACAGATGCCACCTATAATTTCTGTGTCTTTTCGATATTTTCTGTAATGCAATAGACAGTCGTCGCCAATTACATCCTCAGCTTTATATCTTCCCAGAACATCAATATTACTAGAACCAGTTACTAAAATAGTATTAAACGGACATTCATGTGCGTATATGTCATCTTCACGCTCAGTAACCAGAAGAATATATAATTCATCTGGCATTGTATCAAAACTTCCATTCGCTTCAATATATGCATATGACAAATCTTTATCTGGTTCATTTTTTAGCTTTTGTTGACGTACTCCAGATATTCCGTGTCTTCTGTTTTGAACGTATACGTCCCTTACAAATTCCTCTTTAAACACGTTCTGAAATTCATCCCATGAATCATTTAAAAAATCAAGAGTTGCGAGTAACTGGTCAGATAATTCGTTTTTCCCATGTTGTATATCCTTACGGAAGAACGGGCCGATTTCAGCCCTATTAGAACTTCCCAGAATCCCCATTGAAAGTTTATTTGCAATATCTCCAGTGTGCTTAGTTCTATTATTGATAGCTTCAATATATTTAAATTCTGTTGACTGCGATATCTTATTAAGCCATGATTGCATCTTAGGAAACGCGGCACTGTAGGTCTGCTGGTTAAAGCACCTAACCATTATTTGAATATCTACAGAATCCACCTTTTTACCTTTATTTGCTAAAATTCCAGCGTTTATTATCTGACTCATAGAGTCAAATGTATTCATAGTATACTGAAAAAAATCGCGAAGTAGTTTATCAAATAAGAACCACGGGTCTATCTTTTCACCTGCAACTCTTACCTCATATGTCGGTGCATTTTCAGTCGTTACAGATAAATGCTTCACATTTTTCCCATCTTCAGTAACTTCATCAACAAAATCAGATGATATATCCTGTTGCCAACGAACTGTTTTAGTAGTCATTTTGTCGATTATATTCTTAATTGTATCCGAACAGTACTGTACTGTAGCAATATTCTTTTCCGTATATTCAATAAACTGCCAAGCAGAATAAATGTTGTGCGCTATTAATTCCTTCTTTAACGTACTATCTACCATTTCACTCATCCTTTCCTCTTATAGAAGGTGTTTCGCCAAACTCAAACCTTGCTTCACGTGCGGCTGTTGCTGCTTTAGCAAGTTCTTCTTCTGTTACATCAGGGACAATCCACAGTCCACGCATAAAGCGAGAATAGTATTCCTTTTCTGATAATTCTTTTGGTGCAAGAAACCTAACATTTTCAGGATACTTCTCTGATGACCATTCCCAAACATACTCCATAATACCAGCAAACTTATCTATTTTAACTGCTTCCGGCGAGCCAACCAAAACTGAGAATTTGATATTCGCATGGTCTTTATTAAAGCAAAATTCCTCACACTTTTTCATTTCACGCTCGCTTAAGGGCTTAGCTTTAATTTCAAACCATCTGTCAAGGCTTGGAATATAGAAATCCGGGAGATAACGAATACCATTCATCTCAAATCCTTCAACTTCGTATTCATATTTCAAACCAACCATGTCAAAGAAAATAGCCCAGCGAGCCTCCAAGCGGCTTCTGAATCGAAAACCATTATATTTTGTCTCAATAGATTTTATTGCTTTCCCCACTTTCGTTCCTCCTTTAATATCATCTATCCCACTGCCAAGTCTGCCCTTTAGTATCGAGTGGCTTAAACTGCGGTCGGCTCTGACAACAATCCTAGTGCCACAACCTCTGACATCTAATCCACAGCCTAAACCCTACCGCTATTCTCCGGTTACTCAATTTTCCTCCAGCCAGACCGAAAAGTAGATATGTTTCCATACAAGAAAACCGAGCTTTCCGCAAGGCTTCTTACGATAATACCAACCTTACAAAAAGCCCGGAAATACGCCACTTTTCAGCACTTGATTTTATTTTCTTGACAGCAAACAAACCGTCTCAACATGCACCGTCTCCGGGAACTGATCCACTCCCCGCACTTTCCTGATCTCATACCCATTTTCACACAGATACTTCAGATCCCTTGCCAGGGTCGCAGAGTCACAGCTTACATACACAACTTTTTCCGGCTCCATCTTCACGATCGTCTCAAGCAGCGTCTCATCACAGCCTTTTCTCGGAGGATCTACTACGATCACATCCGCACGTGCCTTCTCGCCACCATGAGTTTTAGCATATTCTTCATAATAGTCCGGCAGAACTTCTTCTGCCTTTCCAACATAGAACGCTGCATTATTGATCTCATTGATCTTCGCATTATTCTTTGCATCTTCGATTGCCTGCGGCACGATCTCAACTCCATAGACCTGCTTTGCCTTCTGTGCAAGGAAGAGAGAAATTGTTCCGATACCGCAATACAGATCCCATACAGTTTCCGTCCCTTTCAGATCTGCATATTCCAGTGCAAGTCCGTACAGTTTTTCAGTCTGCACCGGATTCACCTGATAAAAGGACAAAGGAGAAATCTGATACTTTACATTTCCAATATAATCTGTGATAAATCCCTGTCCCCACAGTACTTCATAAGAATTTCCCATGATGACGTTATCCCTGCGTGTATTCGGACTGAGCGTAATACTTGTCATTCCTTCAAGCTGAGTCAGTTTTTTAATCAGCCGGTCCGCTTTCGGTAATTTCGTTCCGTTGATCACAAGACAGACCATGATCTCTTTTGTTGTAAATCCATAGCGGATCAGTACATGGCGGATCAGGCCTTTGCCTGACTTTTCATCATACGCTGCAACACAATTTTCTTTCATATACTGCAAAATAATTTCGAGAATCTCCCGATTCTGCTCAACTCCCAGGATACATTCTGTATTGGCAATGATATCATGGGTTCTTCCGGCATAAAATCCAGTAACAGGATTCCCCTCTTTATCTGTACCAAAGGGGAATTGTGCCTTATTTCTGTAGCGGAATGGTTCATCCATTCCTTCCACCGGTTCCATTACTGCATCGATCTTTCCCCTGTCAAAACCACCGATCCGTTCCAGATTGCCACGAATCTTCTGTTCTTTGAAAGCAAGCTGACGCTCATAAGACATTTCCTGGATCTGACAGCCACCGCACTTTCTTGCAAATGCACACTTCGGTTCTACACGATCTGCCGACGGATGGATAATCTCCATCATCCGGGCATAGCCATAATTTTTCTTTGCTTTCATCACTTTCGCTTCTACTACATCCCCGATGATCGCATCTTTAATAAACAGGGTATATCCATCCACGCGGCCGATTCCTTCACCGCCCACACCAATATCCGTTATTTCTACTGTTACAACGTCATTTTTATTCAGCATTTTATTTCTGTTCCTATTTCTATTCTTGTTGAAAGCCGATTCTTAAATTGATGTTGGGGTCAAAAGCCCCCAACAATGATGCCAACGGATTGTTTCGTGCTACGCACTCCCAGAATCCTACCCGCTATTCGCATATCATGGTGCTTCCGCCCCACTTTTATGCTCATATCGGGGCGGGTCTCAAGGTCATTCTACCACCAGTGTGCAAGCACACGTGGTTTCAGACCTTTTGACCCTGACATCTTAAATTATGAAAAATACGCTTTGCAAATATCTTAAATATCTGAGGTTTTCCTTATATTTGACTCAAATAAACGGTTGAATCCCAGCCAGTCTGTTCCCTTTTTATTCTTAAAAAGCTCAGTCAGTGTCTGAAGCTTCGCATCTGCACTGTCTGCCAGGTTCAGAGCCATTGCCTCTGCCAGTGCCGGTTTCTTTGGTGAACCATATTCCAGCTCGCCATGATGTGCCACGATACAGTGCTTCAGTTCATTTCCTATCTTTTCCGGGAAATCAGGAATCGAGCGGATCGCATCATCGATCATTTCCACACCGATCACAATATGACCGATCAACTGTCCTTCATCTGTATAATCATTATCCGGAAATGCAGACAGCTCTTTTACTTTTCCAATGTCATGGAAAATTGCTGAAGTCAGCAGAAGATCCCGGTTCAGGATGCTGTAATTTGAAGCAAAATATTCACATAAATGAACCACGCCAAGTGTATGCTCAAGCAGACCTCCGGCAAATCCGTGATGAACCGTCTTCGCAGCAGAATGACCTTTGAATTTTGCAATAAATGCTTCATCTTTCACGAAGTAAAATTCCAGTGCCGCTCTCAGATATGGATTGGAAATCTGACGGATATATGCCACCAGTTCCTCGTACATACTGTCCACACTTTTCTCTGTTGTCGGCATATAATCAGCCGGATTATATTCTCCTTCCTGAGCCACCCGGATCTGACGGATGTTCATCTGAAGATTCCCGTTATAATTAATGATATCTCCAAATACTTCGATAAAATCTTTCTCATCATAATCCGCAATTCCCTGTGAATTAGGATCCCATACCTTTCCGTCTAACGTTCCAGTCTTATCCTGAAGGATCAGATTGTCATAAGGCTTTCCATTTCTTGTCTCCGCAGAACGCTTTCCCTTACAAAGGTATACATTCCTGATTGTCTCGCCTTCACATAATCCACTAATATATCTCATTTCTATCCTCTTTCTATTATTTTGATGTCGGGGTCAAAAGCCCCCGACTTTGATGCCTACGGATTGCTCCGTGCTACGCACTCCCACAATCCTACCCAATATTCGCATATCGTGGGATTATCATCCCACTTGCACTATTTTTTATCGCCAACATTCACAGTGAAATCAAGATCCACATATCCGTCAGCACCTTTTCTTTTTCCTTTAACCCGGATCACTGCATCGCTCTTTTCTTCCAGCACAGCCTTCTCATAGCTGCTCATACTGGAAACTGACTCACCGGAAACCTGCCAGATAATATCCCCGCTCTGGATTCCTGCTGCCATTGCCGGAGAATCAGGATCTACTTCAATGACATACAATCCTGACGGCATGCCTTCATTCTGCTGAAGTTCTCCCGTCACAGTCGTTCCGTAAATTCCGATATAAGGCACACTTCCCCCATTCGCCATCAACTGGATCCTGGATTTCAGATCAGAGATTGCATATGCATTCACCGTATGGTCTCCCTTATCTTCCCAGATATCATCCGAAATCATTCCGATTACTTCTCCATCCATATTGAAAAGGATTCCTGTCGCACCATCTGAACCGGAAATATCTGTTCCGATCACTCCGCATTCGCCATCCCGGAATTTTTGCTGATATTCGGTGGAACTGATAATCCCATAACTGACTCCGTCCTCATATCCTAAGGTATTTCCAAGTGCAATCACTCCGTCCCCCTGAGCTGCAAGATTGGAATTGCCAAGTTCTGCGACATGGATCGCATTCCAGGTTGCATCTGACAGCTCGTTCTTTGCCACACTGAATACTGCAAATCCACTGTTCTTATCTCTGCTTTTGACCGATGCCTTATAACTTGTACCGTCTACAAATTCCACCTGCCATTCTTCCGCATCTTTGCAGACTGACTCGCTGGCAAAGATCAGAAGCTCCTGTCCGTTATCCGCAGTGATCACTCCTGATACAGACGAGGTGATCCCCGTTGCCTCCGCATCCCAGTCTTCTTCCTCCGATGCCGCACTGACAGATACAACTCCCTTTTTTGCTTCCTTTACAGCCTGATACATACTCTTAAGGATCTCTTCATAATTTTCTTTGCTCAATGTCTGATCCACCGGATCATTCTGATTTCCTGCTGCCGCATCTTCCTGCCCTGAAGGAGTATCATCTTCCGGGATCGTCACTGTCTCCGGTTTGCCTTTCAGCCACCTCTGTGCCGCCGGCTTCACCGCAAAAAATCCCAGGCTCGCAACTCCTCCGAAAATCAGCCCGTACAGAGCGATCCTGACAAACTGCTGGATCAGCATCTTCCGGCTGATCTTTTTGGGCTTTATCGTCTCCTGCAGGAATGAATAAGATTCCTCTTCTTCCTGAGGCTTCTCCTGCTCTTTTTCATCTAACATAGGCACTGTCTCCCATACGAAAAAAGTCTTTCGTTTTCTAGTATAACTGATTTATTCTCATTGTTCAATATCGGATAAAAGCCTTTTCTTTACGCAAAGAATGGGGTACAATAGGACAGAGTTAATCCTAAAAAATATCAAGGTGGAATTATGAACCAGAAGACTTTATTTAAATTAGAATATGATAAGATCATTGCCCTGTTGGAGAAGGAGGCAACTTCTTTCCGCGGAGGGCAGCTCTGCCGCCGGTTAAAGCCGATGACAGATATCAATAAAATTAATACATTTCAGGAACAGACTGCGGCAGCGTTCACCAGGATTGTACAAAAGGGACGCATTTCTTTCGGTGATGCTGCTCCGGTCGAAGAGTCCATGAAACGGCTGGAAGTCGGTGGTGCTTTAAGTATTTCCGAGCTGCTCCGCATCAGCCGTCTTCTCGGAAATGCTGCCCGGGTAAAGGCTTATGGCAGACATGATACACAGGAAGAATCCTGTGACTGTCTGGATGCTTTTTTTGAACAGCTTGAACCGCTTACCCCTCTGGCAAATGAGATTGAGCGGTGTATCCCCGGGGAAGATGAAGTCAGTGATGATGCAAGCTCCACATTAAAGCATATCCGACGCAGTATTAATGGGATCAATGAGCGGGTACATGCAACTCTGACCAGTCTTGTAAATGGTTCTCTGCGGACTTATTTACAGGATCCGATCATCACCATGCGGGGTGACCGCTACTGCATCCCGGTCAAGGCTGAATACCGTGGACAGGTTCAGGGACTGATCCATGACCAGTCTTCTACCGGTTCTACGCTTTTTATTGAACCTATGGCTGTCGTGAAACTGAATAATGACCTGAAGGAACTTTATGCCAGAGAACAGGAAGAAATCCAGATCATTCTTGCCGGTCTGAGTGAAGAAGCCGCCCAGTATATTGAAGAAATCCGGGCGGATTACCGTGCTTTGACCGATCTCGACTTTATTTTTGCAAGAGGTGCATTGGCTCTGTCCATGAAAGCCAGCCGTCCGGTTTTTAACGAAGAAAATAAAATCCATATCCGTGAGGGACGTCACCCGCTGCTGGATCCTAAGACGGTCGTTCCGATTACGGTCACTCTCGGAGAAGAGTTTGATCTGCTGATCGTGACCGGTCCAAATACCGGTGGTAAGACCGTTTCCCTGAAGACAGTCGGACTTTTCTGTCTCATGGGGCAGGCAGGGCTGCATATCCCTGCCGGTGACCGCTCGCAGCTTGCAGTTTTTCATCAGATCTATGCGGATATCGGAGACGAACAGAGTATTGAGCAGAGTCTGAGTACTTTTTCTTCCCATATGACGAACATTGTATCGTTTCTTAAGAAAGTAGATTCACACTCTCTGGTCTTATTTGATGAGTTATGTGCAGGAACAGACCCGACAGAGGGAGCGGCACTGGCGATCGCCATTCTTTCCCATCTCCATTCACAGGGGATCTGCACCATGGCGACGACTCATTACAGTGAGCTGAAAGTCTATGCACTTTCCACTCCGGGAGTAGAGAATGCATGCTGTGAATTTGATGTCCAGAGTTTACGCCCGACTTACCGGCTTCTGATCGGTATCCCCGGCAAAAGTAATGCCTTTGCTATTTCCGGGAAACTCGGACTCCCCGATTATATTATTGATGACGCAAGAGAGCGTCTGACGGAACAGGATATTTCTTTTGAGGATCTTCTCACCGATCTGGAGACAAGTAAACGTACGATTGAAAAGGAGCGGGAAGAGATTTCTGCTCTCCGCAAAGAGGCTGAAGAATTAAAATCGCAGGCAAAAGAGCGGCAGGAAAAGCTGGACGAACAGCGTGACCGGATCCTGCGTGAGGCAAATGAAAAGGCAAATGCCATCCTCCGGGATGCAAAGGAAGTCGCAGATGAGACGATCCGCAAATTCCATAAATTCGGCAAGGAAAATATTTCTGCGGCAGAGATGGAAAAAGAACGGGAACGGATCCGTAAGAAAGTCAATGATACTGCCGCTGCTTCTTCACTGAAGTCAAAAAAACCGAAAAAAGAACATAAGCCTTCCGACTTTAAACTGGGAGAATCTGTCAAGGTTCTGAGCATGAACCTGACCGGAACTGTCAGCTCTCTGCCGGATGCTCGTGGAAATCTGACAGTTCAGATGGGAATCCTTCGTTCCCAGGTCAATATTTCAGACCTTGAGATCATTGAAGAACCATCTTCATATGGTGCAAAGAAAATGAACCGCACTTCCAAAGGGAAGATCAAAATGGGAAAATCTCTCTCTGTCCGCCCGGAGATCAATCTGCTTGGACGAACTGTAGATGAAGCGGTTGCAGAACTGGACAAATACCTCGATGATGCACTGCTCGCCCATTTATACACGGTCCGTGTTGTCCACGGAAAAGGAACCGGGGCATTGCGTAAAGGAATCCATGAATATCTGCGTCGGCAGAAGCACGTAAAATCTTATCACCTCGCTGAATTTGGAGAGGGCGATGCAGGTGTTACGATCGTAGAACTCGGATAATAAGCCTGATAAATAAAAAGGAGGATCTTTCATGATAGGGAAACAAAAAATTCTCATCGTTGATGATGATGAAAATATTGCAGAGCTGATCTCGCTCTATCTGACAAAAGAATGCTTTGATACAAAAATGGTTTACAACGGCGAAGATGCACTGGCTGCTTTTGATACTTATCAGCCGAATCTTATTTTGCTTGACCTGATGCTTCCCGGCATCGACGGATATCAGGTCTGTCGTGAGATCCGTGCTAAATCCGTAACCCCGATCATTATGCTCTCTGCCAAAAGTGAGGTATTTGACAAGGTACTTGGCCTGGAGCTTGGTGCGGATGATTATATTATGAAGCCTTTTGACGCAAAAGAAATGGTTGCCCGTGTGCGTGCCGTACTCCGCCGCTATCAGGTCGGCAGACAGGCTGAACCCGCCCGGGAAAAGACCAAATGCGTTGAATATGAAGGACTGACGATCAATCTGACCAATTATTCTGTTCTCTGTGACGGGAAAAATGTAGAAATGCCTCCAAAAGAACTGGAGCTTTTATACTGCCTTGCCGCTTCACCGAATCAGGTCTTCACCCGTGAGCAGCTTCTTGACCGCATCTGGGGATATGAGTACATCGGTGATACAAGAACCGTTGACGTTCATATCAAGAGACTTCGTGAAAAGATCAAGGATCATCCTCACTGGAGTCTGAGTACCGTGTGGGGAATCGGCTACAAATTTGAAACGAAATAATTTTTACAACAGATGATATCCGGGGGAACATCATGAAAAGTATTTTGCACTTAAAATTTATCGTCCTATATATTATTTTTGGTTTTTTGTGCGTTTTTACAACCGCCACACTGACAAATGAGCTGATCATGGACAGACTGGAAGAAGATATTTCCCAGTCTCTTTACAGGGAGGCAACTCTGATCTCCAATAATTATCTGCCTTCTTATTTTTCAGAAGACTCTTCTATCTGGGCAGTCCAGTCCCAGCTCATTGCCATGCGGCTGTACTTAAATTCTTCTCTTTGGTTCGTCGCACCGGATGGAAGTCTCATTACCTCTTCCAATATCAGAGGTACGACTGCCCCCCGTACGATTGAAAATTTTGATCCGGCCGAAATCGGGAACAGCCAGTACATTACCGGAACTTACCACGATTACTTTGACGAGGATTTTATTACTGTCATGGCACCGGTCACTCAAGGATTCTCAACAAAGGGATATCTGCTGATCCATCATCCGGTTTCTGACATCCAAAAGCAGTGTTCGCTTCTGATGCGTCCGGTTTACATTACTCTGGCAGTGATCTTCGGACTGTCTTTCATTTTCCTGCTGGGATTCCACTTCTTTGTCTACCGCCCGCTGCGGCAGATCACAGAGGCCGCCAAGCAGTACGCCATGGGGAACCTGGATTATGCGATCCCGGTTCATTCTCATGATGAAATGGGATATCTTTCTGCCTCCCTGAACTTCATGTCTGTGCAGTTAAAAGACATGGATGATTATCAGAAAAAGATCGTAGCAAATGTTTCCCATGATTTCCGCTCACCGCTGACCTCCATCAAAGGTTATGTGCAGGCAATGACCGACGGAACAATCCCACCGGAATTACATGAAAAGTACCTGAATATCATCCTGTTCGAGGTGGAACGACTGACCGACCTTACTACCGACCTGCTCACTCTCAACGAATTTGATACCAAAGAGCTGCTTTTAGACAAAACCACCTTTGATATTCAGGAAGTGATCAAGAATACAGCCCTCTCTTTCGAGGGAGTCTGCACACCGAAGCACATTTCCATTCAGTTGCTGCTGCTTCCTGATGCGGTTTTTGTCTGTGCAGATAAGCGGAAAATCCAGCAGGTTCTTTACAACTTGATTGATAACGCAATCAAATTCAGCGAAAATGAATCTTCTGTTTTTGTGGAAGTATCAGGAAAAAATGATAAGATCTTTGTCTCTGTAAAAGATCAGGGAATCGGTATTCCGAAAAAAGAACTGAATAAAATCTGGGAACGTTTCTATAAATCTGATCTGTCTCGTGGAAAGGATAAGAAGGGAACCGGACTGGGGCTTGCTATTGTCAAAGAAGTGATCCAGGCTCACGATGAGCATATCAATGTCGTCAGCACCGAAGGAGTCGGTACGGAATTTATCTTTTCTCTGAGCAAAGCCAGTCAGGCTCCGGTAAAATGATAAGAAACCCGGGATGACGATCTTTCAAGATTCTCTCATCCCGGGTATTTTTTCTGGTTTTATTTATTTTTCTATCACTTTTTCTGCTGCTTTTCTTTTGCGGTGATACTTTTCCTGTCTGTAACCTGTCCTCTGGATTTTATTTGTAAACCAACGGTTTAATATCAGCATCATCCATATTCTCTGCCGTCACCCATACATAACCGGTATTCACTTCCGCTTCATTTCCAATCTCAAGAACTGTACGGGCAGATGCGATCACTGCCGCATATCCCATTCCAAATGGATTCTGTACGACCAGTCCATCCAGTTTTCCGTCCTCCAGTGCTTTCACCTGCTCTTTTCCTGCATCAAATCCTACGATCTGAATCTCATCGGAATTGTCCAGTTCATCCAGCACCTGAATCCCCAGCTGGGTAGAAGTTTCATTCAATGCAAAGATTCCTTTCAGTTCAGGATGCTTTTTCAGGTAATACGCAACCACCTCTTCGTCACTCATTTTGTCGGCGGCCACCTTCACTTCCTCAAACTTTTCCGCTACAGTCGGTGCTGTTGCTCCGTCCTGCGTTGCTGCATCTGTCCCTCCGGCTGCCGTTCCGTTACCGCCATTAACAGAAGCTTCTGCTGTGTCTGTACCACTTCCATTTGCAGTGCCTGTCGTCTGAGCTGCATCATCCTTCTTTTCTCCTGCCTCTGCTGCAGCCAGATCTTCTGCAGACATTCCAAGCTGCTCTGCAGCTGCTTTCCGCTTCAACTGCTCCAGCTCATCTACATAGATCGTCTCTACTACAGATACCTCAGGATAATTTGCCTTAATCTCCTCTTTTACACCGGCTTCTCTTTCTTTTCCATTCTCCGATACAGAATCATTGAGCAGAAGGGCAATTTCCCCACTGTCACCGATGGCCTCACATAATTTCTTCACACCCGTCTTTGCGGCTTCTTTATTATCTGTCCGGCAGATACACTGGATTCCCTGATAACTGTTTCCTGAATCAAAAGCTACGATGGGAATCCCGTTCGCAGTCGCAAGATCAAACTGAACCTCCGAAGCACTCTCATCAATACTGGACACCGCAATTACATCGGGATATCTTGCAAGCTCTTCATCTAAGATATTGACCATCTCATCAATATTGTCATTCTCATCCGGGGCATTGTATACCACCTTGATCTTATCATCCCCGCTGTATCCAAGACTCTCATTAAGATCCTCGGCTGCCTGCTCCACACCTTTCTTTACTTCATCCCAGTAAGGTGTCCCCCCGGCTCTTCCGATCACAGAAATATAAGTTCCCGGCTCTAAATCCAGGCCCTCTGCATCTGCATATGCCGAAGGTGAAATGGCATCCAGATTCGCCTGCCATGCCGGAGCTTCTGTCTTATCCCCGGTATAAATACTCTCGGTTTTTTTTGAATTGCCACAGGCACTCAATATCATTGCGGAACAAAGAACCGCACTGATCATTGCCACATAACGTCTTTTCATCATATTCCTCCGCTTTACATACTTTCCTTATCCTGTTCAGGCTCTCAATCCACTATAATACACGAAACCTCGCAAAAGGGAAGTATTTTTTTCTTAAAAAATGATGAATTCTTCTTCCGACCGACATTTTTCCCCCTCTGACTACTCGTTTTACATTAAATTCCCGCCATTTTCTTCTGCTTTTCTGTCGCTTTCTTGTATAAAAGCCTGATTTATGTTAAAATGTCGATGTTTATTGTATAATCTGTAACTGCTGAGTTACCAGTCATTTATATACTGCATTCAGACTGTTACATATAAAAAGAAAGGAATGAATCAAATGACAACAGCACATCTCTGCATCACGCTCGCGATCATCGTCTATTTAGGATGTATGCTTTATGTGGGCTATCGTTGCTCCAAGAACAACAACGACTCCGCAGATTTCTATCTGGGAGGCAGAAAATTAGGTCCTCTTGTTACCGCCATGAGTGCCGAAGCTTCTGACATGAGCAGCTGGCTCCTGATGGGACTTCCGGGACTTGCTTATCTGACCGGAGTTGCCGATGCCGGCTGGACAGCCATCGGACTTGCCATCGGTACTTATCTGAACTGGAGGATCGTAGCAAAAAGAATCCGCCGCTATACTCATGTAGCAGGAAATTCTATCACCCTTCCATCCTTTTTCAGCAACCGCTACCGTGATGAGAAAAAAATTCTTCAGTCGATCGGTGCTATTTTCATCGTAATCTTTTTTATCCCGTATACCGCTTCGGGTTTTGCCGCCTGCGGAAAGCTTTTTTCCAGCCTGTTCGGGATCAATTATCAGGTTGCCATGGTCATCAGTGCATTGATCATTGTCGGCTATACAACACTGGGCGGATTCCTTGCCGCATCCACCACAGATTTTATCCAGAGCATCATTATGTCGATCGCACTGGTCATTGTATTTATCTTTGGTATCAATGTAGCCGGAGGTATGTCTGCTGTTGTTGAGAATGCCCAGTCTCTCCCGGGATATCTTACAATGCACACGACTTACGATCCGGTTTCAGGAACAGAGCAGCCTTATCCGATTATCAGTATCATATCCATGATCGCATGGGGACTTGGATATTTCGGTATGCCACATATTCTGCTCCGCTTTATGGCAATTGAAGATGAAGAGAAATTGAAGCTGTCCAGAAGAGTTGCTACCGGATGGGTTGTTATTTCTCTTGCAGTTGCAGTGCTGATTGGTATCATCGGACTTGCCATGACAGCAGCCGGTGAACTCATCCCACTGGAAGGTTCTGCTTCAGAGACGATCATTGTTAAGATTGCTGACCTGATGAGCCAGCACGGTGTACTTCCGGCACTTCTTGCAGGAACGATCCTCGCAGGTATCCTTGCTTCCACCATGTCAACGGCTGATTCACAGTTACTTGCTGCTTCTTCCTCTGTTTCTTCGGACCTTCTTGGAGATTTTCTGAAGAAAAAGACGGGAAAGAAAGGGTCGATGTTTGCGGATCGTATTACCCTGCTTATCATTGCACTGGTTGCAGTCTTCCTTGCAAGAGATCCGAATAGTTCCGTTTTCAATATCGTATCTTTTGCATGGGCTGGTTTCGGTGCTGTATTCGGACCGGTTGTCCTCTTTGCATTGTTCTGGAAACGTTCTAACTGGCAGGGAGCTTTAGCTGGAATGATTTCCGGCGGAGCAATGGTCTTCATTTGGAAATACCTGGTACGCCCGCTCGGTGGTGCGTGGGATATCTACGAACTGCTTCCGGCATTCCTTGTATCCTGTGCAGCGATCATCGTTGTAAGCCTGCTTACAAAGGCTCCGTCCAAAGAGATCGTAGAGGAATTTGAAAGCGTATGATCCCTTTAAAATACGGGGAAAATGCAGTCATGACTAACTCGTATCTGCATGGAAGGTATTCGATTAAATACAGTTTCAACCCTTGTATATTTTAGATTCTTGTATTAGAATGTAGATAACGAAACGGAAGTTGTCCGTTTTGAAATTAAAAAAGGAGGATACATACCCATGGCACGTGTAATTAGTGATGAATGTGTAAAATGTGGTACTTGCGAAGCTGAATGTCCGGTAAGTGCAATTTCTGAAGGCGAAGATACATATGTTGTTGATGCTGATTCCTGCATCGATTGTGGAGCATGTGAGGCTGCCTGTCCAGTAGGTGCTATCTCCGAGGCTTAAGATGATAGACGCAAAGTGATCACAGAGTAGAAAAAGTCCTGCCCGGCTGATGAAGTTCAGCCGCTGCAGGACTTTTTTCTTTTCTGAAACAAACGGACATTCACTGCATAAAATATAGAAACGACGAAAAGTGAGGTTCACTTATGCCGAAATATAAACCGAAGAACTGTCACTGTCCCAATAAAAAGCGGCTTGTCAGCCATGGAATCGCCCGGCATACTGACTGTCTTGATGTATGTACCAACCCGATCTGTGGAACGAGCGATCAACTGACACTTCTCGCCCCGGTTGTCTACGATGAGATCGGGATCAATCTTTGCCGTGTCATTCCACTGACAGCAACATTACCAACAACCGGTTATCCTTTAAGTGCATCCGCCCAGATCCTCGATGTCACTTTTTCTACAGAAGCAGACGAAACGACCACCATCGAACCTATTCCGGGACGTCCGAACTGCAGTCTTGTAACACTCACCAACCTTTCCATTACTTTTGCGATCACAATCTATAATTCTTCCTGCCGTGTAGTTCAGACCTTAACCGAAACCGCACTTTACCTCCCTTCGGGAGAAGATGTTCCTGCATACGAATATTTTGACGAAGAAACTAATCCATCCAATGTTGATCTCGAAATTTTCACACCGTACGGTCTCGCTTATGAGGATGGAAATATTGAAAAACCATTTATTAATTATATCGGATTTACTTCTGTCAACCAGTCATTATCCCAGGGACTGAATATGATCGCCATTCCAAAGATCCTGAACTTTGATACAGAAGCTTCTGCACTGACTGTTGGTGTTTCTTTCTATATTAAGAGCATTTATTTCTCACAATACTATCTGCCTCATAACGGAAGGGCTGTTGTCCCGAAAGGATGTATTCTTCCTGATGATGACAGTATCTGCCTGGATTTCGTCTCCGGTGAATTGCTTGATTATGAGATCAAGCCGCTGGAACTTTCCGCTCCTAAATTTGAAGAACACTTAAAGCAGGAATGTTCTTCATACCACGATGACTGTTCCCCGATCATCACGGAATCCGGTATCTGCAATTCCGGTGGCTGCGAATCCGGTGGTAATTCCCGTGATATATGCCACAATTTGACGAACGATTAGCCGGCATTCCCTGAACAGCCTATGCTATAATAAAACAAGAATTACAGTTCACCTTTAAGGGGTGAACTGTAATACGCCATGTCAGATAGGAGGTATAGATATCCATGGGGGAAGTCAGATTTATGATTTCCGAAGCCGCAAAAAAAGTGCATGTCGAATCTCATGTTCTACGCTACTGGGAAGAAGAGCTTGGACTTTCGATCGGCAGAACGGAAATGGGACATCGATATTATACCGAAGATGACATACAACTTTTCTGTTGTATCAAAAGACTAAAAGATGAAGGAATGCTTCTAAGAGACCTGAAGCTGCTTGTTCCTCAATTAAATGAGACCCGGAATCGACTGCGTCAGGCGGACAAGGTCTCTGAAAAAGCAGCCGAAAAGTCCGCTGTAAAAACCGTCACAGATGCAGCCGCCCTGCCATCGGCTGCCGTTGCTCCTGATGAAATTATTACCCGGACGCAACTAGAACAGGTAAGATCTCTTCTTGGCGACGTGCTTTCCGAGGTGGTCACAGACAATAATTCCACGCTCACCGATCAGATCAGTAAGACAGTAACTTCTGATATACTCCGGGAAATGGACGACCTCTTTCAGGCAAAAGAGCGACGGGAAGAAGAACATTTCCGCAAGCTGGATTCTCTCATCCGTCAACAACAGGCAAATCGACGGGAATCTGCAAAGGGAAATGCAGTGGTCAGGCTGAAGAAAATTTTTACCTGACCGGCAGACACAAAGGGACTGCCGTATCTGAACTTTCATTTCATACGGCAGTCCCTTCATTCATCGGATCTTCTGATAATCCTCTCATTTGCAGGCAGTTCTTGAACTTCTGACCTTAATTCTCATCTTAATTCTTAAGATAAAATTTAAAATTTCTCAGGAGTCCCTCTCCTGTCTTCTTTCTTCATTTCCAAATCTCGTATACTGCGGCATCCATGCAAGCCGCACTGTACCGATCGGACCATTTCTCTGCTTGGCAATAATGATCTCCGCAATATTTTTATCTTCCGTATCCGGATTATAGTAATCATCACGGTAAATGAACATGCATACATCGGCATCCTGCTCGATCGCTCCTGACTCACGCAGGTCAGAAAGCATCGGACGCTTATCCGTTCTCTGCTCCACCGCACGACTCAGCTGGGACAGTGCAATGACCGGCACGTTCAATTCCCTTGCCAGCCCTTTCAAAGAACGCGAAATCTCCGAAATCTCCTGCTGACGGCTTTCATTTCTGCGACTGTTACTTCCGCTCATCAACTGTAAGTAGTCGATGATGACCAGATCAAGTCCCATTTCCAGCTTATATTTTCTGCATTTGGATCGCATCTCGGAAATAGTGATACCTGACGTATCATCAATGATCATCCGGGAAGATCCGATCGTTCCTGCTCCTTCGATCAGCTTTTCCCAGTCCGTATCTGACAGATTACCTGTTCTTAAAATCTGTGCATCCACATGAGATTCCAATGAAAACAGACGGTTTACCAGCTGCTCCTTTGACATCTCAAGACTGAAGATCGCCACTGCAAGATTCTGACGGAATGCTACATGCTGTGCAATATTCAGAACAAAAGCAGTCTTTCCCATAGAAGGACGGGCTGCGATCAGGACAAGATCTGATCTCTGTAAACCGGAAAGCTTATAATCAAGGTCAATGAATCCTGTCGGGATTCCCGTAACCGTTCCCTTTGTCTTTGATGCCCGCTCAATGACATCCAAAGCATTCAGAACAACCTGCCGGATTGGAACATACTCTTCTGAATTTCCCGTCTCCGCAAGCTCAAAAACTTTCTTCTGTGCATCCTCCAGAATCTCATCCAGTGGTTTATTCTGCTGATAACACGTATTTGCGGTCTCCTCATTCACTTTAATGAGCCTCCGCATCACGGATTTTTCCCGGACGATCTTTGCATAGGTATCTGCATTGGCGGATGTCTGTGCCTGCATGAGAAGATCTCTCGCAAATTCCATGTTGCTGATCTCCGGTGGAACATCTTTTTCCTTCAGATAATCCTGAAGCGTGATCAGATCAACCGGCTTTCCCTGCTGAAACATTTCCACAATACAGTCAAATAAAATCCCATATGCAGTCTGATAAAAATCCTCTCCGGTTATAATTTCGGAGGCCATCGAAATAGCCTCCTTATTCATCAGCATCGCTCCCAGCACTGCCTGCTCCGCCTCCGCACTGTGCGGAGGGATCCTTTTCATTGCTGCTTCCATATCCATAAAGAATACCCTCTTATGCTTCTTCCTTTACAACGACCTTCAGTTCTGCTGTCACTTCCGGGTGCAGTTTTACTGATACCATATGCGTTCCCAGTGTCTTGATTCCCTCTTTGATCTGAATCTTTTTCTTATCTACAGAAAGATTCATCTGCGTCTTCACAGCTTCCGCAATTTCCTTGCTGGATACAGAACCGAACGTTCTTCCGCCTTCTCCGACTTTAATTGAAAGCTCAATCTTTCCTGCTCCAAGTTCTGCTGCCAGTTCTTTTGCAGCCTCCAGGTTCTCCTCGGCAACTTTCTTTTCGTTATTCTTCTGCAGCTTCAGGTCATTTAAATTCTTTCCTGTCGCCTCTACACCGACTTTCTTCGGAAGAATGAAATTCCTTGCATATCCATCATTTACATTTACGATCTCACCCTTTTTTCCAAGGGATTTTACATCTTTCAATAAAATTACTTTCATCTTATATATCTCCTTCTTCTATCATTTTATCAATCGTTTCTTTGAGTGCATTAACCGCCTCTTCAATATTTGTATGGTCAAACTGTGCTCCGGCGGAATTGATATGGCCACCGCCACCCAGTTTCTCTGCAATGATCTGCACATTCACCTCGTCGATCGATCTGGCACTCATATAGATTTTACCCTCATACACCGTCAGCACAAAAGAAGCTTTGATCCCACTGATATCCAGCAACTCATTGGCTGTCTGTGCCGCAAGTACCGTCGGACTGTCAATATCACCCGGACACTGGGCAATGGCATACTCTTCCCGGTAGACTTCTGCCCGACGCATCGCCTCTGCTTTCGCCCTGTAAGACTCCATATCATCTCGGAACATCTTACGGACACGGGTAATATCTGCTCCGCATCTCCGTAAGAACGCAGCCGCCTCAAAGGTACGCACACCGGTACGGTTCATAAAGTTTCTCGTATCGATCATAATTCCCGCATACAGACAGTCTGCCTCAACAGACGGGATTTTGATATCATCTACAATATACTGCAATACCTCTGCAACCATCTCACAGGCAGAAGAGGAATACGGCTCTATATAAGACAGTACCGCATTGTCAATAATCATGCTGCCCTGACGGTGATGATCCAGTACTGCGATCATACGGGACCGACGCAAAAGTTCAGGACACTCTGTCATCTGCGGCTTGTTCGTATCCACAACAATGATCATCGTATTATCATTGACATAATCCAGAGCCTGGTCTGATGTCAGGAAAATATCATCGTCATATGCCGGACTCTCTGCAATCTCATCATAGAGCGGTCTCACCGATCCTGTCACTTCATTGATGACAATATGTGCCTTCTTCTCCAGACTTACTGCTGCTCTGTAGATTCCCATACATGCACCAAATGAATCCGGGTCTGCAATCTTATGTCCCATGACAATGACCTGATCCTTCGTCACAATAAACTCTCGGAGTGCCTCAGCCTTTACACGGGCTTTCACACGGGTATTCTTTGCTGTCTGCTCTTTCTTACCGCCAAAGTAAGTAATTCCATTGCAGTCTTTAATCACAGCCTGATCTCCGCCTCTTGCAAGTGCCAGGTCGATCGCCACACGTGCATACTGATAACTCAGTGCATAAGTTGCAGTGTTCAGTCCCAGTCCGATACTCAGTGTCGCTGACCTTGCATTTCCAATATTGACCTGCTTCACTTCTTCCAGAAGTGAGAACTTATCCTCTTTGATCTTCTTATAACCGGATTTACGCAATACAACAAAATACTTGTCCTTCTCCAGCTTCTTGACAATTCCGTCCACTTCACCGATATATTTATTGATCTTCCGGTCGATCAGTGCAACAAGAAGTGACTGCCTTACTTCCTCGACACTTTCCATCACTTCATCATAGTTATCAATATAAATCAGTCCTGCGATCATCCGCTGCTCTTCATTTTCACGGATATAGGAATTTAACTCCGTAACATCCCTCATGGAAACCGCCACAAAGTATTCCTGTTCTTCCGGGATCTGAAGCAGTTCTTCCTTTTTACTGAAGCCCTGTAAGGATACCCGCCTCAGTTCTACCTGATAATCCCGCTCCCGGTAAGTCACTTCCATCTCTACATGTTCCATATCATTTTTCGGGAACACTCCCGGATGCAGATCCGGAATCAGGCGGTTCAGATATTTTTCTTTCTTCTGCCCTTCCATCAACTCTTTAAAGTAATCATTCTTCCACAGAATGCTGCCATCTTCAAGAGCGATTGCATAAGGAAGTGCCAGTTCTTTCAGCAGTCTGTTCTCAATCCCTTTATACTGCACAGAAAACTGGATCAGATCCGCCAGGATCAGGGAACGGTTATGGAAATACAATGAGGATGCAATGATCAGATAGATCACAATAAATACCGTCATCATCACTCCGGCCTTTTTATCGATCATATACATCCAGATATCCATGGCAAATAACAGAAGGGTCATAATAAGCGGCCACTTCATGTACATTCCCAACTGCCCTTTTAGTCGCATCTTATCTTTCTTCATAATCTATACCTCATCTAGGACTTTTGTCTGAAGTCTTTCCCTCTTAGTATAATCGTTTACCCATCGAAATGCAACTTGTATCGTCAACAGCCGGCATCGCTGTATGTTTACAATCCTGCTCGATATACAAAAGCATCACTGCGTATTTATGTCGTATGCCCTGCAATGAAAAAAGGACTGAATCCCTGAATTTCTTCAAAGTTCCAATCCTTTGTATATGCTTATATTCTCGATTAGTCCTGAACGTAAGGCATAAGAGAAATATGTCTTGCTCTCTTGATCGCTACTGTAAGAGCTCTCTGGTGCTTAGCACAGTTTCCAGTAATTCTTCTAGGAAGAATTTTTCCTCTTTCAGAAACATATTTCTTTAATTTTGCAACATCCTTATAATCGATCTCGTTATTCTCTTTACCACAGAACACGCAAACTTTTTTTCTTCTGCGAGCCGGGCCTCTTCTCTTGAATCCACCCTCTGGTCTGCTTCCCTTTTCGTAAGCCATGATGGTTATCTCCTTTCCGACTTAGTTAAACGGTAACACGTCATCAATACCTTCCGGGATATTCATAAAGCCATCTCCTGCATCCGCACTCGGTGCCGGTGCAGCCTGATGCTGGAAGTTCACTCTGTTCGCATCACTTTCAGCTCTGCTTTCTGCAAATTCCTGTTCCTCCACGATCACTTCTGTCGTATATACTTTTACGCCGTCTTTGTTCGTGTAGCTGCCTGTCTGAATACGGCCTGAAACAGAAACTCTCATTCCCTGACGGAAATACTTCTCTGCAAACTCAGCGGAACGTCCGAATACAACACACGGAATAAAATCCGCTGTCGGCTCACCGTCTCTCTTGAATCTGCGGTCTACTGCAACTGTATATCTCGCAACTGCTGTAGCATTATTTCCCTGTGAATATCTCACTTCCGGATCTCTTGTCAACCGTCCTACTAAAACTACTTTATTCATATATACCTCTTTCCGCTTATATTATGCTTCCTCTTTCACGCATAAATATCTGAGTACATTGTCCATAATGCGGATACGCTGCTCCACCTCAGCTGGAACTGTACTTTCAGCCTCGAAGTGGATGAAGTAATAAAATCCTTCTTTCATCTTCTGGATCTCGTAAGCGAATCTTCTCTTGCCCCACTCATCAACGTCTGTTACATTTCCGCCGAAACGAGTGATCATAGCTTTCACTTTCTCGATTACATCCGCTCTTGCTTCATCCTCGAGTTTTGCGCTTACAACAACAGCTAATTCATACTTGTTCATGCTCTTTTACCTCCTTATGGTCTCTGGCTTCCGGATTCTCCCGGAAACAAGGAATGTTGATCCCCTGTATGGATAGAATTCCAACAGTATGTCACAATTTGACATGATACCATAAGAATGTCTTAGTTTCAAGCTTTTTTTGTAATTTGCCTGGTATTTTTTTCAACCAGTTTTCTTGAAACCATAATCTGGTGACCACATCCTACACACTTTAACCGGAAATCTGCTCCGACACGCAGGATTTCCCACTCATAACTGCCACACGGATGAGGTTTTTTCATTCTGATCACATCACCCACATCAAATTTGTCTGCCATAAAGCACCTCGTCAATAAATCAATCTACTTAATTACTTACTGATAATTTTTATCTGATAGCTTTTATACTCTCCTGATCAATACTCTCCGGCAAGAACTCCCTGAACCAGAAATCTCTCGTCCTCTTTTACATTGGTGCAGGTAGAAAGGCTGACGATCTGAGACTGTGCATTGACCTCTGCATCCACCTGATAATTGGAAGATTCTTTACACAAATTCAGATAGCTTTCAAACTCTTCATCGGAATTGTATGTAAGATTATAAACATCTGATGTATCTTTCACTACAGATGCCGCAAATACTTTATACATTCGTACTTTTCCATCCGGTGTATAAATATAAAACTCAGGATGTGCCTTGCAGAAATCTTCACTTTCATATTCTTTCAGCTGAGAGAACATTTCTCCACCGATCTTTAAGTTATGTCCGTAGATCATCGTATTACGGTCTGCAAAATCCGAATCACACCGCATATCCATAAAAATCGCTCCAAGCTTATTATCATTTGCTGAAAATGTCTTTGTCAGGTATTCCTTATTATCTGAACTTTTTACGACCGGATAACTGATGATCGAAGGTTCATCAAACCGTATCCATGCTACTGTATCTGGATTTTCTGCCCGAAGTGCATCAAAATCCACACTGAAGCCTTCTCCCTGCTCATTCGTCTTGATCGCAATCTCTTTGATCTTATCATACTCTGCTCCACCCGAATAATACGGTACAAGCATCGTTACTAACTGAAAAACGGAAAATACAAAAACGAAAACCGCAACGATCAGAACCGCTGTCGAGCCAACATTAAATGCCGCTCTTTTCTTTTTCTTATTTTTTGCATTTGGATTTTGCTTTCTGCTATTTGGACTCTGTCCTCTTCTGTCATTTTCCTGGCGACGTTGTCCTGCCTGCGTTTCACTCTCTCCCACCGGACGGCGGCGTGCTTCCTGCGTTCCGCTCTCTCCTACCGGACGACGACGTCTTTCCTGCGTTCCGCTCTCTCCTGCCGGTCTGCGACGTCTTTCCTGTGTTCCGCTCTCTCCTGCCGGTCTGCGACGTCCTTCCTGCGTTCCGCTCTCTCCTGCCGGTCTGCGACGTCTTTCCTGCGTTCCACTCTCCTCCACCGGACGGCGGCGTGCTGTCTGCTGCCGTTCTTCTTTCGGACGGCGGCGGATTCCGTCTCCGCGGTCTTCGCCCTGTCTTCCCTGGTGATTCAAATCTTTTTCCATGCCTCTCTCCTTCACACTTTCCCCTCAGGGAATCTGCTGTCTTCTTCGTTCCTCTGATTCAGATCATTCTGCATTAAATAGCTCTGTATGCAAAAGGCCTGCCACAGGCAGCTTCTCTTGCATCCTTTGCCATTAAAAACCAAGTGGCTCATCCACGAGAATGATCTTAAACCGGTTCTTGATCCTGCTGAATCTTGTCACCAGAATCTCTGCACAGATACAGTCATCACTCTTACAGTTAAAGCAGCTTCCATTCTTTACACACGGAGTATTAATGCCAAATCTCTGTGCATTGATCGGCCCTGCCTCATTTCTTGCACGGCTCATGGCATCTTCCTGTGTCTTTACTACCTTGTTCATTCCGACGATCAGAAGTACATTCTTCGGGCCGAATGCATAAGCTGCAATACGGTTTGCATTTCCATCAATATTAATAAATACACCATCTTCACTCATCGCATTCACACTTCCAAAAAACCAGTCCGATGTAAATGCCTTTAATGCGATCTCATGGCGTTCTTCCACTGTAGCAGCTTTATCTCTGTCATAAAATACATAATCATCGGAACAGACTGCATCGATCAGACCGCACTCTCTCACCGAAGCTGAACCGCCCATATTGATCGTACTTCCCTTTGGAATCAGTTCCAGTGCTTTCTTCACTGCTTCTTCTTTCGTCTTCACATAATATGCTTCCATATTTCTGGATTCAAGTGCCTTGACAACTCTTTTGCCAAGTGCCTCATTTCTCATCTCTCTGACATCCATTTTTTGACCTCTTTTCTTTTATGCAGTAAAATGATGTCGGGGTCAAAAGCCCCCGACTTTGATGCTCATATCGGGGCAGGTCCTAAGGTCTTTCACCCACCTATGAGCAAGCTCATGTGGGCTTAGACCTTTTGACCCTGGCATCGTAAAATTAGTATACCACGAATTTCTTTTTTATGTTGTTAAAATCTCTGCATCCGCAACGTAATATTCTTCCCCCGTTTCCAGGCAGAGACATCCCAGTCGTCCTCCAAATGCAGGAAATGCCGCTCCACAATCTATATCCGTCAGCCATCCATCCTCACTGTGCCAGATCTTTGCCGGTCGATTCGTATTTCCACGAATCGTAAAAGCCGGTACATGACCGACCACCGAATGATATCCGGGAATCCCTTTCCCCCGATCGATCATTTCAGTACTCCAAAGCATTCGTTCTTTTCTTTTCCAAAATGAAAGTGCCTCTTCTGTACAGGCATGGGCAAGAAGCCAACATTCCCCATCAATCCTCAGCTTTTTATATAAAGGCATTTTCCTCATAAATTCCACATATTCCGGCAGTCTTTCCCTGGTTCTGCGACTGTCCATCAGAAAATCATAAGTATTATAATAGTACCGGTTGTGAATCTTATCCGGTACTGTATCATACCAATCCACAAATGCGTCCTCATGATTTCCTTTTAATGCAATGATATTTTTCCGTTCCATTGCCAGATCCAGCACACCAGCCGGGTCAGGTCCCCGGTCAATCAGATCTCCTAAAATATAAAGTCTGTCTGCCTCTGAAAATGCAATCTTTTCCAGCATCCGATCCAGAAGATGACCCATTCCATGCACATCAGAGATTGCGTATGTTCTCCCCATCTGCTTTTCCTCCCTGCCTTTTCAACAGTTCCCGAATTGTATATGCCACACCAGATTCTATATTGGACTTTGTTATATACTTTGCAGCCTTTTTACTTCTTCGTCTCCATTTTCCATTGCAACCGCTGCTCCAATTTCTGCGTTCCTGAAAAGTATACCTTTTTTCTTCAAAAAAAGAAAGAGCCTGATGTGATATGACCTCAACTTGCATCACACCACACCGGACTCTTTCTTATATTATACTTTTGTTATCTTAAGATACCAGGGTTAAAAGGTCTGACACCACGTGTGCTCGCACACTAGTGGTAGAATGACCTTGCGACCCGCCCCAATATGAGCATAAAAGT
>ENA-OWOV01000023-OWOV01000023.1-gut-metagenome-genome-assembly--contig:-NODE-23-length-70781-cov-12.803901_pt1 | contig 70781 bp, 70 predicted proteins | sample MGYA00248247_ERZ651799 | MGnify/ENA primary metagenome ERZ651799 (study PRJEB26908, sample SAMEA4031712) | gut metagenome | biome: gut; feature: normal infant; material: stool | place: China | collected 2015...
AAGCTGTGAATAAATCCATTGCTTTTCGTGACGGCAAAAAATAACGGGTATCCGGCGTTCACCAGATACCCGTTATTCCGTTGCCAACCCTGCCTGACAGATGCTCATTTCGTAATTTTTAGAATTACTGTCTTATGAGCACCCTTGCGACGGTCCGGATGTTGTTTTTTATTTTTTCCCGATGACGCAGCAGATCAGAAACGCCGCCAGGTCCGCAATGACCACCGTGGCGCCCACCGGGGTGCTCAGCAGGTACGACGCCGTAAGCCCCAGGCAGAAGCAAGCCACCGCCAGGATGCCCGCCAGGATCACCACACCCCGGAAGCTCTTTCTCACCCGCATGGCCGACAGCGCCGGGAAGATCACCAGGCTGGAGATGAGCATGGCGCCCATCATCCGCATACCCAGCACGATGGTCAGGGCCGTCAGCACGGAGAGGAACGTATTGTACAACCCCACCCGGACGCCGGTGGCCCGGGAGAAGCTCTCGTCAAAGGTGATGGCAAACAGCTTGTGGTAAAACAGCACGAACAGCAGCAGCACCGCCGCCGACAGCCCGGCGCTGAGGGCCACGTCCGCCCGGTCCATGGCCAGGATGGAGCCGAACATATAGCTGTCCACGTCCGTGGTCATGCCGGTGGTGAGGCTGGTGACGATGACGCCTGCGGCCAGGGACGAGGCGGACACCACCGCGATGGCGGCGTCGGCCCCCATGCGGCTGCGCTCCGTCAGCCGCAGCAGGCCCAGGGCCGCCAGGATCACCACCGGAATGGACACCGGCAGCGGCGCCCAGCCGCAGGCCACGGCAATGGACAGGGCCCCGAAGGACACATGGCTCAATCCGTCGCCGATCATGGAATACCGCTTGAGCACCAGCGGTACCCCCAGCAGCGCCGCGCACAGGGACACCAGAATGCCCACCACGAAGGCACGGACGATGAAGGGATAGGTAAACATTTCCAGCAGCAGGCTCATGACAGGTCACCTCCGAAGCGTTTTCCGTAGGGCGAGGCCAGATATTCCCGGGGCGTGCCCAGGAACCACTGGTTCCGTCCGGCGTGCAGGATGGCGGTGGCATCCCGCAGGGCGCTGCGGATGTCGTGGGTCACCATCACCACAGCCATGCCCTCGGTGCGGTTGAGATAGCGCAGGGTGCGGTACAGGTCGTCGGCGGCGGCGGGGTCCAGGCCCGTCACCGGTTCGTCCAGCACCAGCAGGTCCCCTGCCGCGCACAGGGCCCGGGCCAGCAGCACCCGCTGCTGCTGGCCGCCGGACAGCTCCCGATAGCACTTGTCCTTCAGCTCCAGAATGCCCAGCTTGCCCATGTGCTGCAGGGCCTGGGACTTCTGGGCCGGGGTATAGAAAAATTTCCACCCCCGGGCGCTGAGAAAGCCGGACAGCACCACCTCGCTGACGGTGGCGGGAAAGTCCTTCTGTGCCCGGGTCTGCTGGGGCAGATAGCCGATGGCCCCCCGGCGGAGGCTTTCGTCCAGGCGGATCTCCCCGGACAGGGGCCGCAGCAGGCCCAGCATGCTCTTGAGCAGGGTGGACTTGCCGGAGCCGTTGTCCCCCACGATGCACAGATAATCCCCCCGGCGCACCTGAAAGGTCAGATGCTCCCAGATGGGGCGGCCCTCGTAGCCCAGGGCCGCGTCACGGCAGTCTATGAGCACCTTCTGTTCGCTCATGCCAACCCCTCCTTCAGTACGTCCACATTTTTCCACATCAGGGACAGATACGTCTCGCCCCCGTCGAACTCCTGCCGGGTCAGGGTCTGGCAGGAATGAAAGGTCAGCACCCGGGCCCCGGTGGTCTCGGCGATGGCGTTGGCCACCTTCCGACTGCTGAGCTCGATGGTGTACACCACCGGGATGTCCTCCTGATTCACCTTGTCGATGAGATATTTCAGCGTGGCCAGGGACGGCTCCGTGTCCCCGGAGCAGCCGTGGAAGGCCGCCCGGTAATCCAGGCCGTACTCCCGGCAGAAATACAGCAGCGGGAACCGGTCGCCGAACACCAGCAGATGCCGCTGCCCGGCCTCCACCGTGTCCCGGAACGCCCGGTCCAGGTCCGTCAGCTCCCGGAGATAGGCCGCGAGCCGGTCCTGATACTCCTGGGCGTGGGCGGGGTCCGCCTGGGCCAGGGTGTCGGCGATGACCCGGCACAGGTCCATGGCGATGCAGGGGGAGGTCCAGATGTGCTCATCGTACTCAATCTCCTCCTCATGGCCGTCGTGGTCGTGGCCGTCATGCTCGTCATGGGCGTGTTCGTCGTGATCGTGACCGCCCTGCATGCCCTCGGAGAACTCCTCCCCCAGGACGTGGGCGTGGTCCATCATGTGTACCACGGAGCCGATGCTCTCCCCGGCGGCGTCCAGGATGTCGTCCACCCAGGTCTCGCTTTCGCCGCCGTTGCAGATGAACACGTCCGCCTGGGAAATGCGGATCACGTCCAGGGGCGTGGGCTCAAAGCTGTGGGCCTCACGGCCCGCCGTTACCAGCAGGTATGGCTCCACCCGGTCGCCGCCGATGGCCCGGACGAAGTCGTAATAGGGGAACAGGGTGCACACCACCTGCAATTTGCCGGTGTCCTCCTCCCCCCGGCGGGCGGCGCACCCGGTCAGGGCCAGCGCCGCCGCCAGCAGCAGGCACAGGGCCTGCACGCGATATCGTTTCATGGGTCTCTCCCTTCATATGGCCTGTCAAAAGGCCCGCAAATATATATTATACAGGAAAAGCCCCCAAATAGAAAGCCTTTTTTTGCGCAGACAAGGCCCCCGGCGCTGCCGGGGGCCTTGCTTTACGCTTGGGTGTTTTTTCTTACTCCCCCTCCGGCAGGCGGTAGGTCTGGGCATAGTCCCGGAAGCGGCCCGCGAAGTCCGGGTCCTGGGTCTGGGCGGCCCGGAGGGTCTCGTGAAGGTTCAGGTTGTGGCGGGCGGCGTCAATGACGCAGCCGGCGATGTTGGAGCAGTGGTCCGAGGTGCGCTCCAGGTCCGTCAGCAGGTCCGCCCACACGAAGCCCGCCTCGATGCTGCACTGTCCCTGCCGCATACGGAGGATGTGGCGGGTGCGCATTTCCTCCTTCAGCTTGTCGATGACCTGCTCCAGGGGCTCCACCCGGGCGGCCCGGGCGGCGTCGTTCTGGCGGAAGCCGTCCAGGGACAGGTGCAGGATCTCCCGGATGGCCCGGGCCAGGGTCTCATACTCCGCCATGGCCGCCGGGGAGAAGGACAGTCCCTTGCTCTGCAGCTCCTCCGCCGACTCCAGCACGTTGACGGCGTGGTCGGAGATGCGCTCGAAGTCGCCGATGGTTTTCAGCAGCTCCGTGGACTCCTGGCTCTCGCTGTCCGACAGGGAGTGGCTGCTCAGCTGCACCAGATAGGTGCCGATGATGTCCTCATAGTGGTCGCAGCGCTCCTCGTCCTCCCGGATGGAACGGGCCAGCTCCGGGGTGTAGCCGGTCAGGGAGGTCAGAGCGTTTTCCAGGGCGCGGACAGCACAGGCGGCCATCTCCCCGGCCACGTTCCGGGCCTGGCCCAGGGCCAGGGCAGGGGTGGCCAGCAGGCGGGCGTCCAGCTCGGACGTCTCCTCCCGGCGCTGGGCGTCGGGCACCAGCCGGATGGCCAGCTTTTCCAGCAGATTTCCGGCAGGCAGCAGCATGGCGGTACACAGGATGTTGAACACCGAGTGGGCGATGGCGATGCCGTACATGGTGGCGGGCCGGTCCAGGATCGCCGGGGCGAAGATGGCCTTGACGATGCAGAACAGGGTCAGCAGCACCACCACGCCGATGACATTGAACATCAGGTGTACCACGGCGGCCCGGCGGGCGTTTTTGTTGGTGCCCACGGAGGACAGCATGGCCGTGACGCAGGTGCCGATGTTCTGGCCCATGATGATGGGGATGGCGGCGGCGTAGCTGACGCCGCCGGTGACGGACAGGGCCTGCAGAATGCCCACGGAGGCGGAGGAGGACTGGATGATGCCCGTCAGCACCGCGCCCACCAGCACGCCCAGAATGGGGTTGCGGAACATCAGGAACAGCTGGGTGAACTCCGGCACGTCCTTCAGGCCGGACACGGCCCCGCTCATGGTCTCCATGCCGAACATCAGGGTGGCGAAGCCCAGCAGGATGGTGCCGGTGTCCTTTTTCTTGTCGGACTTGCAGAACATATAGAAGATGATGCCGATCAAGGCCAGCACCGGGGTAAAGGACGAGGGCTTCAGCAGCTGCACCCAGGTGCTGCCGCTGTCGATGCCCGCCAGGCTCAGCAGCCACGCGGTGACGGTGGTGCCCACATTGGCGCCCATGATGACGTTGATGGCCTGGCGCAGGGTCATCAGCCCCGAGTTCGCGAAGCCCACCACCATCACCGTGGTGGCGGAGGAGCTCTGGATAATGGCGGTGATGCCCAGGCCCGTCAGGAAGCCCATGAACACCCGGCTGGTCATCTTATCCAGCAGGGTCCGCAGCTTGCCGCCGGCCCGGCGTTCCAGGGCCTGGCCCATCAGGTTCATGCCGAACAGGAACAGACACAGCCCGCCCACCAGCGTCAGCGCATTGAAAATAGTCATAATTCTTTACTCCCTCATTCCAGCTTTTTGACAATTGACAGTATAAAGGGTGTATGTCAAATCCGTTGTAATGGGTGTGTAAAATCTATGTAAAATTTTAGAGGCGGACAGAGTCGTCCGCCTCTACGGTGGTGTATCAGGAAAATTTTCGATTGTCGCGGCAGAGAATCGCCGATAGAGCACCCGTAGGGGCCGACGTCCTCGGCGGGCTGCGTCGGCCCGGCATCACCGGGCACTGAAAACGGCCAAAAGCCTTACTTTTCGGAGAACACGTCCCAGTTTTTCACGAAATACTCCACGCCGGAGTATACCGTGGTCACCAGGATGACCCCCTGGCACACCAGGTTCAGCCAGTGGGGAATGCCGAACAGCATCAGGCAGATGCACACCATGGTGCTGGCGGTCTTTACCTTGCCGGACCAGCCTGCGGCGATGACCCGGCCCTTTTCCACGGCGATGAGCCGCATGCCGGACACGGCGAACTCCCGCAGCAGCACTGCGGCCAGCACCCAGCCCACCATATCGCCGGTTTCCACGAACCAGCACAGGGCCGCCATCACCAGGCACTTGTCCGCCAGGGGATCGGCAAACTTGCCGAAGTCCGACACCTGGTTATAATGCCGGGCAATGTACCCGTCCAGCAGGTCCGTCAGGCAGGCCACGATGTAGATGGCCAGGGCCACATAGCGGCTGCCGGGAAAGCCCCAGTAGGCCACCACCAGAAACACCGGGATCAGGAACACCCGGAGCAGGGTCAGTTTGTTGGCTGTGTTCATAGGCATGGTTCATTCCTCCGTTCGTTCACCGGTAAGCTCACCGTCCATGGCGCCGGTGATGCGCACACGGACAAAGTCCCCCGCCTCCACGGGCTGATCGGATGTGAAGTAAATATTGCCGTCGATGCCGGGGCTTTCGGCGTAGCTGCGGCCCACATAGCTCATGGACTGGCCGTCCCAGCCGTCGCACAGCACCTCCACGGTGTCGCCCATGCGGCTGTCGTTGAACTGGTCCATGACCTGGGCCTGGACCTCCATCACCAGCTCCGCCCGGCGCTGGGCCTCCTCGGTGTCCACCCGGTTGAGCATCTTCGCCGCAGGGGTACCCTCCTCCGGGGAGTAGGCAAAGGCCCCCACCCGCTGGAGCTTCTGCTCCCCCAAAAAGCCGCACAGCTCCTCGAAGGCGGCCTCGTCCTCATAGGGAAGGCCGGTGATGAGGCTGGTGCGCAGCACCACGCCGGGGATCCGGTCCCGCAGCCGGGCAAACAGGGCCTCCAGCCCCGCCTTGGTCTCCCGGCGGCGCATGGCCTTGAGCACCGCGTCGTTGCAGTGCTGGATGGGAATATCCAGATAGTTGCAGATCTTCTCCTCCCCGGCGATGGTGTCGATGAGCTCGTCGGACAGGTTGTCCGGGTACAGATAGTGCAGCCGGACCCAGTGGAAGGGCAGTTTGCACAGCTCCCGCAGCAGCTGGGGCAGGCGGCGCTCCCCGTACAGGTCCACCCCGTAGCGGGTGATGTCCTGGGCGATGACGATGCACTCCCGGACGCCGTCCTCCGCCAGGGCCCGGGCCTCGGCCAGGATGTCCTCCATCCGGCGGGAGCGGTAGTTGCCCCGCAGGGAGGGGATCACGCAATAGGCGCAGCGGTTGCTGCACCCCTCCGCAATCCGCAGATAGGCATAGTGCCGGGGGGTGGACAGCACCCGGGGCAGCTCCTCCACCGGGCCGTTGATGTCCGCGAAATGGCGGCACTCCCGGCCCTCCATCACCTGCTCCAGAGCGGGCACGATGTCGCCGAAGCAGCCGGTGCCCATGATGCCGTCGATTTCCGGCAGCTCCTCCAGAATGTCCGCCTGATAGCGCTGGCTCAGGCAGCCGGTGACCAGGATCTTCCCGATCTGCCCCTCCTCCTTCAGCTGGGCGGCGGACAGAATGGTGTCGATGGCCTCGCTTTTGGCACTGTCGATAAAGCCGCAGGTGTTGATGACCACCACGTCGCTGCCGGGGCAGTCCTCCTGGACGGTGATGCCCGCCTGCAGGCACAGGGCCATCATCTGCTCGGTGTTGACCCGGTTCTTGTCGCAGCCCAGGGATACGAATGATACGTTCATGGTTGTGTTTCCTTTGCGTGAAGTTGTAAATGTGCCGGTCAATCCTCCGGCTCCCGGTCCAGCCGGGCCAGGGCGGGGCGGATATCCTGCCAGGAGAAGCCCCGTCGCTGCAGGGCGGCGGACAGCCGCTGGAGCGTGGCCCGGTCCGGGGTCTTGCCCCGGAGCTTGGCGGTCAGAAACCGGTCAATGGCCTCCTCCGGGTCCGGCATCCGGGCCAGGGCGTCGTCCCACAGCTCCCGGGGCACCCCCCGGTGCTGCAGCTCCTGGCGCACCCGGCCGGGGCCGTAGCCCATGGCGGCATAGTGCCGCACGATGACCCCGGCATAGGCGGCGTCGTCCACCGCACCCAGGTCCGCCAGCCACCGGGCGGTCTCCTGAGCCTCCTGAGGGTCCGTGCCCTTTTTCACCAGCCGGTCGGACAGCTCCTTCTGGGACAGCATCCGCCGTCCGGCCATCTCCGCCGCCTGCTGCCGGGTCAGGGACCGGGCAGCCGCCCGGCGCAGCTCCTCCAGCACGTCCTCCGCCAGGTCCATGCCCGGGCGCAGGTCAAACCGCAGCAGCTCCTCCGGTGTGATCCGCAGCAGCCGGCCGCCGGTGAGATACACCAGCACCCGGTCCTTTTTGTGCAGGGACGGCTGGATGCGCTCAATCCTCGTCATCGAAGTCGTCGGCGGACACGTCCACCGCCCGGCCCGCCGCCTTGGCGGCGATCTTGGACTGGCTGCTCATCAGCTTGTGGAAGTCCCGGCGGATGGCGGCCTCCAGCTTGTCGGCCTCGTCGGGGTGATCCCGGAAATACTGCTTGGCGGCGTCCCGGCCCTGGCCCAAGCGGATATCGCCCATGTTGAACCAGGAGCCGCTTTTCTGGACCAGGTCCAGCTTCACGCCCAGATCCAGCATCTCGCCCAGGCGGCTGATGCCCTCGCCGTACATGATGTCAAACTCCGCCTCCCGGAAGGGGGGCGCCACCTTGTTTTTCACCACCTTGGCCCGAGTGCGGTTGCCGATGATCTCGCCGCCGGACTTCAAAGCCTCGATGCGCCGCACGTCGATGCGGACGGAGGCATAGAACTTCAAAGCCCGGCCGCCGGTGGTGACCTCGGGATTTCCGTACATGACGCCCACCTTTTCCCGCAGCTGGTTGATGAAGATGACGATGCTGTTGGTTTTGGCGATGACGCCGGTGAGCTTGCGCAGGGCCTGGCTCATAAGCCGGGCGTGCAGGCCCACGAAGCTGTCGCCCATCTCGCCCTCGATCTCCGCCCGGGGCACCAGGGCGGCCACGGAGTCCACCACCACCACGTCGATGGCGCCGGAGCGGACCAGGGCCTCGGTGATTTCCAGGGCCTGCTCGCCGGTGTCCGGCTGGGAGATCAGCATATCCTCGATCCGCACGCCCAGGGCCCGGGCATAGGTGGGATCCAGGGCGTGCTCGGCGTCCACAAAGGCCACCTCGCCGCCCAGCTTCTGGGCCTGGGCCAGAATGTGCAGGGCCAGGGTGGTCTTACCGGAGGACTCCGGCCCGTAGATCTCGATGATGCGCCCCCGGGGCACGCCGCCGATGCCCAGGGCCAGGTCCAGGGCCAGGGAGCCGGTGGGGATGGCCTCCACGTTGGTCTCGGCGTTTTCGCCGTATCGCATGATGGAGCCCTTGCCGTACATCTTCTCGATCTGCTGCATGGCCGTCTCCAGGGCCTTTTTTTTGTCGGAACCCGCAGGGACTGCGGCGGACGTATCCTTTTTCGCTGCCATTTTCGTCTCCTCCTCTAATTTATATTGCCGTGATGGTATCACAAAGCCTGTCCGGAAAAGCGGACAGTCAGATCTCCTGATACAGGTCCCCCAGCACCACCCGGGGGATGCCCGCCGGGTCCGGGAGAATTTCCAGGTCGCCGAAGCCCACGCTGCGCATCAGCCGCAGCACGTCGTCGGCCTGGCCGATGCCCACCTCGAAGCACAGCCGGGACCCGGGATGCAGCACCGAGCGCCAGTGGGCGCAGATGGCCCGGTAAAAGTCCAGGCCGTCGGCCCCGCCGTCCAGGGCCATGTGGGGCTCGTAATCCCGGACGGAGGCGTCCAGCCCGGGAATATCCCCGGAGGGGATATAGGGGGGATTGCTGACGATGCAGTCAAAGTCCCCCAGCCGCTGGAGCGGCGGGCGCAGGGCGTCCAGCTGCATGGCTGTCACCCGGCCGGTAAGGCCGCAGCGGCGGATGTTCTGGCGGCAGACCCGCAAAGCCCCGTCGCTGAGCTCCCCCAGCACCACCCGGGCGTCCTTCACCTGGCTGGCGATGGCCAGGCCCAGGCAGCCGGAACCGGCGCACAGGTCCAGGACCCGGGGGGCCTCCTGCTGCCGCAGCCAGCCGATGGCGGCCTCGGCCAGGGTCTCCGTGTCGGGCCGGGGGATCAGCACGCTTTCGCTGATGTCCAGGGGCAGGCCGTAAAACTCCCACTCGCCGATGAGATAAGCCACCGGCTCCCCGGCCAGACGCCGGCGGGCCAGCGCCCAGGCCGCCTCCTCCACCTCCGGGGACGCGTACAGCGCGCCGTCCCGCAGCAGCCGGGCCTTATCCTTTCCGGCGGCGAAGCACACCAGCTCCCGGGCCTCCAGGGTGGCGGCCTCGATCCCCGCCTGCCGCAGGGACCGCCGGATATCCAGGGTCAGATCGTTGTATGTAACAGCCATTACCAGGCGTCCTTTCCCTGCTCCTCCGGCAGCACCAGCTTCAGGGCCTCGATGGCCACCTCCAGCATGGAGTCGTCCGGCTCGTTGGTGGTGAAATTCTGAAGCCACATGCCCGGGGCGGACAGGACCCGGGTCACGGCGTTGTCGTGGCGGCCCACAAAGCGGTTGAATTCATAGGTGACGCCCACCACCGGGATCAGCAGCAGCAGATGCATGGCCACCCGGACCCACAGATTCTGCCAGTTCACATAGCTGAACACGATGCTGCTGCACAGAATGGACACCACGATGACCACAAACAGGAAGCTGGTGCCGCAGCGGGGGTGGTGCTTGGGCTGGATGCGGGCGTTTTCCACCGTCAGCGGCAGGCCCGCCTCATAGCAGAAGATGGTCTTATGCTCCGCCCCGTGATAGCAGAACACCCGGCGCACGTCCTTCTGCCTGGAGCAGAGGATCAGGTATCCCAGGAAAATGGCGATCTTCACCGCCCCCTCGATGAGGTTGTGGACGGCGGCGTGCCGGGCGTGGAACAGCCCGGCGATGAAGGTGGGCAGCAGCATGAACAGCAGCAGGGTCAGCCCCAGGGACAGGATCACCGACATCCACACCAGCACCGACTGCAGCTTCTCCGCCGGAACGTGCTCCTCCAGCCACTTATCCAGCTTGGAGGGCTGGACGTTTTCGTCCTCGGGGTAATAGTCGGCGGAGAACATCAGGGCCTTGACGCCCCGGACCATGGAGTCCAGAAACGTGACGGCCCCCCGGATGATGGGCCAGCCCAGAATGGGGTACTTGTCCTTGATCAGGGTCAGCTCCTCCACCTTGGTCACCAGGCCCTCCGGCGAGCGGACCACGATGGCCTGCTTTTCCGGCCCGCGCATGAGAATGCCCTCGATCAGGGCCTGACCGCCGATGGAGGTGCGGAATTGCTTGTTGTTTTTTTCCATGGGGAATGGGTTCCTTTCCAGTATCATAACACACCCGCCGCAAAAATGCAACAGGCGTTCGATTTTTACAGCTCCTGGCCGGAGATGGGCAGCCGGATGGTGACGATGGCCCCGCCGCCGTCGGCGTTGCCGATGTCGAACACGCCGCCGTGGCGCTGGACGATCTCGTCGCACACCGCCAGGCCGATGCCGCTGCCCCGGGCCTTGGAGGAGCCCTTATAAAACTTCTGCTTCACAAAGGGGACCTCCGCCGGAGGGATGCCGGGGCCGTAGTCCCGGATACGCACCACATAGCTGTCCCCCTCCTGGGTCATATCCACGTCGATGCGCTTGCCTGCGCCGCCGTGCTTGGCGGCGTTGTCCAGCACGTTGCAGAACACCTGCTTCAGCCGCTGGGGATCCCCGGAGATGAGCTCGGTATACAGCTCCTGATCGCTGTGATAGTTCAGCTGGATGCCGTCCTGGCGGAACAGCTCCCGATAGGTATAGATGGCGTCCTCCAGCTCCGCCTGCAGGTCCATTTCCTCCACCTGCAGGGTGAAGCGGCCGTCCTGCATTTTGGAAAATTCCAGCAGCTCCTCCACCATGCCCGTCAGGCGGCGGGCCTCCTTGACGATGATGCGCAGGCCCCGGCGCAGCTGGCGTGGGTCGCCGGTCTCATCCCCCAGCAGGGTCTCGCCCCAGCCGCTGATGGCCGTCAGAGGGGTGCGCAGCTCGTGGGACACGGAGGAGATGAACTCCGTCTGCATTTTCTCGCTCTGGCTGATTTTCAGGGACATGTTGTTGATGTTGTCCACCAGCTGCCCCAGCTCGTCGGTATACTTGTTGGCGATCTGGATGCCGTAGCTGCCGGAGGAGATGCGCTTGGCGGCCTCGGACACCTCCGCCACCGGCTGCACCACGTTGTTGATGAAGATCAGGTTGGACACGAAGATCAGGAAGATCACCGCCGCGATGACGGCGGCCATCACCAGCACCGTCAGCCACAGCTGCTGATCCAGCAGCCGGGTAGAGGTGACGAACCGCATCACGGCCACCACCGTCCCGTTGTAGAACACCGGGCTGGACACCGCCAGGATGCTCTCGCCGGTCAGGGGGTCCCGGCCGGAGAAGGAGGCGGTCTTGCCGGTTTCCACGGCCCGGCCCACCTCCGGGGTGGCGGGGGTGCTGCCGGCCACGGCGCCCCGGGAGGACAGCTCCACCTGGCGCTTGCCGTTGATGAATTGCAGCTCCACGTTCTTGGCCAGGCTGTCGTTCATGCTGTAATCTGTGACGTATTGGGCGGCCCGGCGGTAATACTCGCTGTAGCTGCCCATGCTGTAGGCGCTGAAATAGTCGGAGCCGGACTTGGCCTTGGCCTCCAGAGAGGACCTGGCCCGGGCGTCCAGGCTGGAGCTGATGGTGGCGGCAGAGAGCACGCCCACCAGCACCAGAATGACGATAATGGGTCCCACACTGCTGGCCAGCCAGCGGCGGCGCAGACCCCGCAGCTTCAGCCGCTTCCCCTGTCCCCGGGTGAACAGCCGCAGCTTGTTATCCGTGTTGGTATCCATGGCTTAAAAGCCCCACTTGTATCCGTAGCCCCACACGGTGTTGATATAGGTGGGGCTGGTGGGGCTGTCCTCGATTTTCAGCCGCAGACGCCGGACGTTGACGTCCACGATCTTCAGTTCGCCGAAATAGTCCCGGCCCCACACCAGGTCCAGGATCTCCTCCCGGGACAGGGCCTTGCCGGGATTTTCCATGAACATCCGCATGATGGAATACTCCACCTGGGTCAGCTTGATGCGCTGGCCGTTTTTCTCCAGGGTGCGGTTGCGGGTGTTCAGCAGGAAGGGGGGCTGGCTGATGGTGCCCGGCGGCAGCTCCTGGGTGCCGCCGCTGCTGCGGCGGATCAGGGCGTCCACCCGGGCGGTAAGCTCCACCGGGGAGAAGGGCTTGGTCACATAGTCGTCGGCCCCGTTCATCAGGCCCGTGACCTTGTCCATCTCCTGGGACCGGGCCGTCAGCATGATGATGCCGATGCGGGGGTTGGTGGCCCGGATGCGGCGGCACACCTCGAACCCGTCGATGCCCGGCAGCATCACGTCCAGCAGGGCCACCAGCGTATCCGGATTCTCGTGGAGCTTGTCCAGGGCCTCCTCGCCGGTTTCGGCCTCCACCACCTCGTATCCTGCCCGGCGCAGGTTGATCACAATAAAGCTGCGGATGCTGGATTCATCCTCCAGAACCATTACCTTTCTCATGGATTCGACGTTCCTTTCCTCGGATTTTCATGCAGCCCACTCGGCCATCACCAGGTTGAAGCCCAGGCGCAGGCTCTCCTCGTCCAGGCCGCAGTAGTTGGCCCCGGCCAGCAGCTCCCCGGCGTAGGTGACGCCGTTCTGGCGCTTGAGGGCCATGCGGCTGCCCATCAGAGCCCGCTTTTCCCGGTTGTCGCCGGTAAGGGCGTACAGGGCCGCCACCGGCTGTCCGTTGGACAGCAGCACCACCTGGCTCTCGTACGCGCCGTTTTCGGCGGTGGTGAAGGTGGCCTCCCCCTGCCAGGTATCCGGCAGGCGGAAATACCACCCGGCGGACAGATCGTGATAGGTCACGCAGTGGACATCCGGGCTTTCGTCGCCGCAGTAGCTGATCCAGCGGACCAGCCCCCGCACCGCCGCGGCGGTGTTGGCGGCAGCGCCGCTTCCCGCGTCGGCGGCGGCAGTCTCCGGCGCGGGGATCTCCACGCTGCCGTCGCCGTCGATGTCCTGGGGCTTGAGCTGCATATAGGGGTACACGGCGGCGGTGAGGCCGGTGGTCCGGTCCTGGGCGATGTTGGTCAGTCCGCCGCTCTCCTGCCACACCAGGATATCCGTCATGGCCATACCCTGGCTGTTGACGCCGGTGGCAAATACGGCGGGGGTGCCGTCGGAGAGCTTGCCCACCACCACGCTGCCCCGGCTCAGCTCCGCCATGGTGTAGGACAAGACGCTGCTGTAGCTGGCGGAGATCACGTCGTCCTTGCGGATATACAGCCCCGCCACCGGCTGTCCGTCGTTATCCGAGCGGAACAGCAGCAGGCTCTTGACGCCGTCGCCGTCCAGGTCCGTGACGGTGAAGCGGGTATAGCCGCTTTGCAGCAGCACATAGGGGTCCGGCTGGGGCACATACACGGCCACGGTCTGCACGTCGGCGCTGATGCGCCAGCCCACGATGATCTCCAGCCGGCCGTTGCCGGTGAGGTCCTCATACTGGACGCTGTCGATGGCGGTGCCGCTGCTTTCGATGACGCACAGGCGGTGATAGGTGTCGTCCTCCGGCCGGAAAACGAAGATTTTCAGGGGCTTTTCGTCGTCCTGCAGCCGCATGAATACCAGGGCCTCCGACAGGCCGTCGTTGTCCAGGTCCACCATCTGCACCGGCTGGATGTTCTGCCCGGTGCTGGGGCCCACCAGCTCATAGCCCTGCTTCTGCAGGTCGTCCAGCTCCTGGGACAGCCCCTCGTATTCCGCCGACACCCGGGGCAGGGTGAACAGATCCTCCACCGACGAGCGGAACATGCACCCGGTCAGGGTCAGCGACATAACCGCCGCCAGAAGCAGCGCCGCCACGCGCTGCGGCAAATGTTTCATTGGAACGATCCCTCCCCCGGTCCGATTTTTTCACTCATCTATCATATCACAGGTTTCGCCGGTTGTGTAGCCCTGTTTTGCTCCCGTCACAGAAAATTTATCGTCAGGCCCCGGGAAATAAAAATGTGGGGCGGGGGCCTGCGGCCCCGCCCCACCGGAAACTGTCAAAAAAGGGTAGAACCCTTTTTTGACAAAAGGCTTGCAGTCTGCCGCGCGCATAATTTGTTCGCCTATGGGCGAACAAATTCCACACTTGCAGACTGAGAAGAATTTTTTGCCAGGTACACGCCCCGGCAAAAAATGGATTGCATTTCATTTGCCGCCTGCGGGCGGCAAACTCTGCGAGGCTATTTGGACAAGCTGATGTGGGGCGGGGGCCTGCGGCCCCGCCCCACCGGTTTTCACTTGTTCCCGCTGGTCTTTCTTATCGCACCCGGGGGATCAGCAGCATCCCCTCCGGGCGGTCCTCCGTCAGCTCGTTGGCGGCCCGGATGGCCTCCTCATCGGTGCGGTACTGCCGGGCGATGTCCCACAGGGTCTCCCCTTCTGCCATGCGGCGCAGGATCAGGGAGGGCTGCGGCCCCTCCGGCGGGTCCTGCAGCTCCACCGCCGTCACCGCCGCCACCGGCCGGCGCAGACACCGCCGTGCCTCGAACCGCACCGGCACCGACAGCCGGCAGGTGCTGCCGGTGATCTGCATCTGCGGCAGGCCGCAGGCGGCCCGGACGGTCTGCGGCTCCCAGGCCGCCGGGGCCGTCACCTCCGCCGACCGCTCGGCGCACACCGGCGTCCCGCTCTCGTCCAGATACAGCACCCGCAGCCGCACCGTGCACCGCAGGGCCGGGCCGCCGCCCTCCTGCACCGTGCTGACGCCGCTGCATTCCGCCGCCGTCAGATAGGCAAAGGGTCTCCCCTGGCCGAACTCCAGCTGCTGCACCGCCTCTTGGCTGGGGATATCCCGCTGCCAGGCCACCGGCAGCGGCGTCTCCTGCCGCCGGACCTGGGCCGCATGGTGCAGGCTGTACAGGTCCTCTATGTATGATACCTGCTGCTTACGGCGGACCAGCAGCACCGCGCACACCGTCACGGTGATGCCGAAGGCCGGGCCGTTTTCCGTCCGCAGCACCCGGATCTCGCTGCTGGCCCACTGGATGCGGGCCTCCGTTTCGGCCCCCTCCGGCAGCTCCACCCCGTCCAGCAGCTGGGAGAAGGGCAGCGCCGTCCGGTATGCCGCCAGCTCCTGGTTTTCTCCCCGGTACAGCACGCACACCTCCGCCTGGCCCTTCAGCACCAGGCGGCTGCCCACCCGGCGGCACTCCTCCACCCGGGCGGCGGTGCGCTCCATCAGCACATCCTCCGGCGGCGGGCCGTCAGGCGTCACCTCCTGGGCGAAGGAAAATTCCCGCTCCTCCACCGCTGTCAGCAGCTCCAGCTCCGCCTCCTGCCGCCACACCCGCAGGGCGGGGTCCTCCTCCGTTCCGCAGCACAGCCGCTGCCGCCGCCGGGCATAGCCGGACACGGTGAACTCCGGCATCACCCGCAGATACAGCTTCCGGGCGGTGACGGCCTTAGCCTCCGCCAGCAGCAGCCGCCCGGTGACGCACACGGCGTCGCAGCCCGCCAGCCGCTTATCCTCCACCTGGCAGGAAAACGGCACCTCCATCGACAGGCTCCGCAAACCCGCGCTCTCCTCCGAGGTATACAGCACCGTCAGCACCACGCTGCCGCCCATGGTCAGCTGCTGGCCCGCCGGATGCTTCTCCCGCAGCCGCAGCTGCCCCACGGTATCCACGATCCGTGCAATGTCCGGGCAATACTCCGGGATCGCCGTCTCCATGGACTCCTCCTGAGTGGTGACCAGGTCGCCTACCGGCTCGCAGCAGGCCAGCTCCGCAAATTTCAGCTCCAGTTCCATGCGTTTCCCGTCCTCTCCTTGTTTTCACTGTCCCAAGGCTATGCGGGAACACGCCGGGTTATTCCTGGATGCCGAACATCCGCCGCAGCAGGCCCCGCAGACACCGGGGCGCCTTCCAGATCACGATCTTCATGCACATTACCTCCCGTCCCTCAAGCATACGATCCCGCAGGCGATCAGCAGAAACGCCACCAGGAACATCAGCGCGCCCACCGGGAAGATGGCGGCGATCAGGATCCCCAGCCCCAGGCCCAGGGCGCACACGCCGATGACCGCGCCGCAATTTCCCCGTCTCATGGCTCTCTCCCTCCTCTGCCTCAGTATATGCCGGAAAGCTCCCTCTTGCGCCGGGAGAAAAAATACGGTACAATAATCCCCAAAAGGAGGGACGGATATGAACCTGTTATATGCGCTGGAGAGCGTGCGCACCCCGTTCTGGGACGCGGTGTTCTCCGCCGTGACCCACCTGGGTGAGGAGACCGTTTTCATGGTGGCGGCCATTCTGATCTTCTGGTGCGTCAGCAAGCAGGAGGGGTACTATCTGCTGCTGATGGGCTTTTTCGGCACGGTGGTGAACCAGTTTCTGAAGCTGCTGTTCCGGATTCCCCGGCCCTGGGTCCGGGACCCCGACTTCACCATTGTGGAAAGCGCCCGGGCTCAGGCCACGGGCTACTCCTTCCCCAGCGGCCACACCCAGAACGCCGTGGCCACCTTCGGCGGCATCGCCCGGTCCACCCGGCGGCCCTGGGTCCGGTGGGCCTGCGTGGCGGTGCTGCTGCTGGTGTCCTTCTCCCGGCTGTACCTGGGAGTCCACACGCCCCTGGACGTGGGGGTGTCCTTTGCGGTGGCCGGGGTGATGGTGCTGACCCTGTATCCCCTGATCCGCCAGGCCGACCGCAAGCCCAGCCTGATGGCGGGCCTCATCGCCGGGATGCTGCTGGTGGGCATTGCGTATCTGGTGTTTGCGTATGTCTATCCCTTCCCGGCGGACGTGGACGCGGCCAACCTGGCCCACGGGCAGGAAAACGGCTGGAAGCTGCTGGGGGCCACCGTGGGCTTCGGCATCGCCTGGTGGCTGGACCGGCGGTATATCCACTTTGACACCTGGGCCGTCTGGTGGGTGCAGCTGCTGAAGGTGGTGCTGGGCCTTGCCCTGCTAATGGGCATCCGGGCGGGGCTGAAGGGTCCGCTGCTGGTCCTGTTCGGCAGCGCCGGAGTGGCCGGGGCCGTGCGATACGGCATCATGGTGCTGTTCGCCGGAGCCGTCTGGCCCGCAGCCTTCCGCTATATGGCCCGCTGGGGCCGAAAGGCGTGATATGAAGAAAAGCAATGCTGCGGCACTGCGCCGTAGCACTGCTTTTTTTGCTTGTCAAAAAAGGGCGACACTTTTTTTACAATTTGTGCTGGAAATCCTCGGCATCCATCCGCAGCCGGTAAAAGTTCTGGAGCCACTCCGGCTGTTGGGAAACAGTGTCCCGCAGAGCGGACAGGGTTCGCTTGCCCACCCGGCGATCCAGAATCGCCAGCATCCGGACCAGGGGGTCTTCTGAGTGAAGGCTGGCCGCAATGTCCTGTGTTCGGTAGGCGGCTAACGCATCGCAGAATTCATCATCGGTGTACGCCGTCCGGCGGGAACGGGGCACCTCGTCCAGCAGCATCCACAGGCCGTCCCAGTATTCCCCCAGGCCCACAGGCCGGGGACCGGGCCGATAGCCGTTATCCAGGAACCAGGTGTTGACGGTCTCCAGAGAAAAGTGCTTTACTGGCCTTCCGTCGATGCATATTTCAAATATCCGGGAGCCGTCCATCCCCACATAGGCAGTGCAGCCGTAACGCACCCGGCCATAGAGACAGGGTGCCAGCATATCATGCTCCAGATATCGGCGCATGCCGCTCCATGAGCCTTCATACTTGCCCATCTTATTTCTCCAGCACGAAGCGCATTTCCACGGGGTTGTGGTCGGAATAGGCAAAGCCCAGGTCCACCACGTCGCTGGAGGTCACCGTCACGTTGTCGGACACCAGGAACCCGTCCACCGTCAGCACATACTGCCCCTGGTGATAGGGACCGTCGGCGTTGCGGCAGCTGGGCACGGGGTTCCCCTCATCCAGCGGCGCGATCAGGGACACGTTGAACCCGTCGAAGGTGTCCTCCGGAATGGGCTGGGCCCAGGTGTACTCCTGGTCCGCCTCGCCGAAGTAGGCGGCGGAGTCGCCCAGCAGGTCCTTGTTGAAGTCGCCGCCGGCCACGCACCAGTTGCCTGCGTCGTACTCCCGCTGCATATCCTCCAGCAGCAGCTTCAGCTGCTCCATGGCGATGGTGCCGTCGGAGGTGTAGGCCGACAGGTGCAGGTTATACAGCACCAGCTCGCCGCCGCCGGCCACCGGGATCCGGTGCACGCTGTAGCACCGGTCCAGATCCACCAGCTTCATGAGGCTGTTTTCGATGGGCAGCTCCACCCGCCGGGCGCTGTCCACCGTCATGGCCGACAGGGTCATCAGCCCCGACACCGACGCCCCGTGGGGGTGGCGCAGGGGATACATCAGGAAGGGGGAGTCGTAGTTCTGTGCCCAGGTCCCGTCATACTCCGGCAGGGCCTCCCGCAGCAGGGCGGTCTCGTCCACATGATAGCTGCGGGTGGAGTCCCGGTCCACCTCCTGGATGAGATAGAAGTCCGCATGCTGCTGGGACAGGAACGACCCGATATGGCCGATGTTGTCCGTCAGCCGCTCCCGGGACCAGGCCCAGGATTCCGTTCCGCCGTCCATAAAGAAGCCGTAATCCGGCTCATAGGCGCCGAAGCCGATGTTATAGGACAGCAGGTGATATTCCCGGCCGGTTTCGGCGGGCTGGAGCACCTGCCGGTCCACCTCCAGGTCCATGTCCCCCAGCCGGTGATAGTCGATGAGCACATACGCCAGATAGCTGATGACCACCAGCAGCACAGCCGCCAGCACCAGCAGCACGATCTTCAGCGGTTTTTTCACGAAACGCGCCTCCTTGTTTACAAAAGTCCATGCATCCATTATAATCGAAGTCAGAACATTTGGAAAGAGGTTTTTTCGTGAAACGATTTGCCATCCGATTCAACGCGCCGGTGGTGCTGAGCTTCGCCATCATCAGCCTGCTGGTGCTGGTGCTGGATTCCGTCACCGGCGGGGCCTCCACGGCCCGGCTGTTCTGCGTATACCGGGCCCCGCTGACGGACCCTTTGACCTATGTGCGCTTTTTCACCCACGTTCTGGGCCACTCGGGCTACAGCCACTATATGGGCAATATGCTGCTTCTGCTGCTGGTGGGGCCGGGGCTGGAGGAGAAGTACGGCAGCCGCAATCTGCTGCTGACCATCGCAATCACCGCCTTTGCCACGGGGCTGGTACAGTTCCTGCTGTTCCCCCACTCGGCTCTGCTTGGCGCCAGCGGCGTGGTGTTTATGATGATCGTTCTCTCGTCCTTTACGGAGATGAAGAAGGGCGGCATTCCTCTGACCATGCTGCTGGTGGTGGCCCTGTACTTAGGCAGCGAGATCGCCGACGGCCTTACCAAGACCGACAACGTGTCCCACCTGACCCACATTGTGGGCGGCGTGAGCGGCATCGTGTTCGGCTTCCGGCTGGCCCGGGCGAAGAAAAGATAGCCCCCCAACGAAACAGCCCCGCAGCCCGCCGGAACCGGCAGACTGCGGGGCTTGCGCTTTGCCTTATTGCAGGGCCTGCAGCGCCGCCCGGGCGGCGGCCTGCTCGGCCTCCTTCTTGCTCTTGCCGGTGCCGGTTCCGGCCGTCTGGCCGTTGAGCAGCACCGCGCAGGTGAACAGCTTGGCGTGATCCGGGCCGGTGGCCCCGATCATCTCATAGTGCAGGGTCTGGTTGCTGCGGCGCTGGACCAGCTCCTGCAGCTCCGTTTTATAGTCCCGGCGGCGCTCCTCCACAGCCTCCTCCTGCTCCTTGTCCAGCAGGACCCGGTGGATCAGCGCCCGGGCGGCCTCCATGCCGCCGTCCAGATACACCGCCGCGAACACGGACTCCGTGGCGTCGGCCAGGATGGAGGGGCGGCACCGGCCGCCTCCGGCCTCCTCGCCCTTACCCAGCCGCAGCTCATTGCCCAGGCCCAGGCTCTGGGCCACCTCGTACAGGCTCTCCTCGCACACCAGGGCCGCCCGCATCCGGGTCAGGTCCCCTTCCGGCAGGTCCGGGTGCTTGTGGTACAGATAGTCCGCCGTGACCAGGCCCAGCACGGCGTCCCCCAGAAACTCCAGCCGCTCGTTGCTGCTGACGCCGCAGCACCGGTGCTCGTTGGCGTAGGAGCTGTGGTACAGGGCCGCTTGAAGCTGCTCCTTGCAGCGGAAGGTGTAGCCCAGCTTTTTTTCCAGTACTTGCAGGGTATGCATGATGTTTTTCTCCCTTCCGCAGCGGAAAAAGGAAACCCCGTTGCAACCAACGGGGCCTTCTTTTTCAGCTGCCTGATTGATTCAGTTCAGCTTATTATACAGATAGCGCACGCAGTCGCCCACGGTCTTCAGACCGGTGAGGTCCTCCTCGTCGATCTCGCCGACGTCGAATTCCTCCTCCATGGCCATGACCAGCTCCACCAGGTCCACGGAGTCGGCGCCCAGATCGTCCACAAAAGAACTATCCATGCCGATCTCGTCGGTATCAATGGCAAACTGCTCAGCGATCAGATCCTGCATGGTCTTGAAGATCTCGTCCATCGTCATGAGATGATCCCTCCTTTCGGGCTTTGTCTTGGAAAATAATACGGCAATTGGTCAGGTCTGTCAATACCCTTTTTGTGAATTATTCCGGCTGCACCTGCATCAGATGCACATTTTCCTGAATCTGTCCAATGATGCCGCTTTCGGCCACCTGTCTGGCCTGGCCGATGGCGTTGTCGATGGCCTCGGCGTTGGAGGAGCCGTGGGCCTTGATGACGGGCTTGGAGATGCCGATGAAGGCGGTGCCCCCCACCTTGTTGGGGTCCAGCTGGGCCTTGAAGGCCCGCAGCCCCGGCATCACCATGGCGGCGGCCAGCTTGGTCAGCAGGTTCTTCCGGAAAATATTCCCCAGGGCGTGACCGGCAAAGGAGCCCACGCCCTCCATAGTCTTGAGCAGGATGTTGCCGGAGAAGCCGTCGGTGACGATGACGTCGCAGCCGCCCTTGATGGCCTCCTTGGCCTCGATGTTGCCGATGAAGTTCAGGTGGCCCTCCTCCCCGGCCTTGCGCAGCAGGGCCAGGGTTTGTTTTTGCAGGTCCGTGCCCTTGCTGTCCTCCGCGCCGATGTTCAGCAGGCCCACCCGGGGACGCTCCAGCCCCAGCACCCGGCTGGCATAGAAGCTGCCCAGATACGCAAACTGCATCAGGTACTCCGGGGTGCACTCGGCGTTGGCCCCGCAGTCGATGAGCACAGCCTTGCCGCCGGTGGTGGGGATCACCGGGGCCATAGCCGCCCGGCGGATGCCCCGGATGCGCTTGGTGATCAGGGTGGCCCCGGCCAGCAGCGCGCCGGTGGACCCGGCGGAAACCAGGGCGTCGGCCTTACCGTCCCGTAGCAGGGTCAGGCCCACGCCCATGGAGGTGTCCTTCTTGTGGCGAAACACCTTGGAGGGGTCGTCGCACATCTCCACGGTCTCCGTGGTGTGGACGATCTCCATCCCCCGGGGGATGGTGTCGTGGCCGCAGTCCCGCAGGGCCCGGAGAATGGCCTCCGTGTCGCCGGTCAGCAGCACCTCCACGCCCCAGTGCTCCATGCCCAGCAGGGCGCCCTTCACGATTTCCAGCGGGGCGTTGTCGCCGCCCATGGCGTCAATGATGATCTTCATAGTTCAGAACCTCCTGCTTTACCTGTTGGATAATGGCCAGCGACCGCTGGGACAGCTGGGCGTTTTTGTTGCGCTTGCCCTTGACCCGGTGGTCCAGGGGCGGCATAATGCCGAAATTGATGTTCATAGGCTGGAACTGGCCCACGGACTCGTTGCTGACGTACAGGCCCAGGGCGCCGATGGCCGTTTCCCGGGGAAAGTCGATGGGCGGCTGGCCCAGCAGCCGCCGGGCCGTCTCCACGCCTGCCAGAAACCCGGAGGCGCAGGACTCCACATACCCCTCCACGCCGGTCATCTGTCCGGCAAAGGCAATGCGGGGCATCGCCTTCAGCCGGTAATACCGGTCCAGCAGCCGGGGGGAATCCAGATAGGTGTTCCGGTGCATCACGCCATAGCGCAGGAATCTGGCATCATGGAGAGCGGGGATCATGGAGAACACCCGCTTCTGCTCCGGGAAGCGCAGGTGGGTCTGGAACCCTACCAGGTTATAGATGGTGCCGTCGGCATTGTCCTTGCGCAGCTGCACCACGGCATAGGGCTCCCGCCCGGTGCGGGGGTCCTTCAGCCCCCGGGGCTTCAGAGGCCCATAGCGCAGGGTGTCCTCCCCCCGCCGGGCCATGACCTCCACGGGCATGCAGCCCTCAAAGACGTTCCTGTCCTCGAAGCCGTGGACCTCCGCCTCCTGGGCGTGGGTCAGCTCCTGCCAGAAGGCCAGATACTCCTCCTTCTCCATGGGGCAGTTGATATAGTCCGGCGTCCCCTTGTCGTACCGGGACGCGAAAAAGCCGCTGTCCATGTCCACGCTGTCGAAGCTCACCAGCGGGGCCGCCGCGTCGAAAAAGTGCAGGGCGGAATTCTCGCCCCCCAGCATGGAGAGAAGCCTGTCCGCCAGAGCGTCGGAGGTCAAGGGACCGGAGGCCACCACCACCTCCCCCTCCGGCAGGTCCGTCACCTCGCCGGGGACCACGGTGATCAGGGGGTGACTTTTCACCCGCTCCGTCACCAGCCGGGAAAAGCCGTGGCGGTCCACCGCCAGAGCGCCTCCGGCGGGAACGGCGGTCTCGTCCGCGCAGCGGACGATAAGGCTGCCCAGCTGCCGCAGCTCCTCCTTCAGAAGGCCCACGGCGTTCTCCAGCCCCGCCGCCCGCAGGGAATTGGAGCAGCACAGCTCCGCAAAATCGGCGGTCTGGTGGGCGGGGGTCATTTTTTCCGGCTTCATCTCCCGCAGGGTCACGGGAATGCCCCGCTGGGCCAGCTGCCAGGCGCACTCGCTGCCGGCCAGCCCTGCGCCGATCACTGTAACATGGTTCATGCTTCCTCCGCCTTTTTCCGGGTGGTTTTCGTAGTCTTGGTTGTCTTGGTAGTTTTGGTGGTTTTTGTGGTCTTGGCAGTCTTTTTGGCGGGCTTTTTCTCCTCCTGGACAGGCTCCGCCGGGGTCTCGGCAGCGCCCTCCGCAGGCTCCTCCGTCCTGGCCTTTTTCACATAGCCGCGCTTATCCTCCGGCAGGAAGTTGGAACACTCGGGGTTGATGCAGAAGGGCTTGCGGAAGCCCTTGCCCGCCTTTTTGAACATGGTGTGGCCGCACACGGGACAGTCGTCCTTCACCGGCACGTCCCAGGTCATGAAATCGCACCGGGCGCTTTCGTCGGCGGCGTTGAGCCGCTCGCAGCAGTAATAGGTATACTGCTTGCCGGTTTTCTTGCTGACGCCGGTGCGCTTCATCAGCCGCCCGCCGCACTTGGGGCAGCGGCCCGGCATCTCCACCACCAGGGGCTTGGTAAACGTACACTCCGGATATCCGGGGCAGGCCAGGAACCGGCCGAACCGGCCGGACTTGACTACCATATTGCGGCCGCACACGTCGCACTTCTCCTCGGTGACCTCGTCGGGGACCTTCAGGTATACGCCCTCCATATCCTTCTCCACCTGGCGGAGGTTGCCTTCAAAGCCGCCGTAAAACTGCCGCAGCAGCTGCTTCCAGGGGATCTTGCCGCTTTCCACCTCATCCAGCTCATCCTCCATCCGGGCGGTGAACTTCACGTCCACAATGTCCGGGAACCGCTGGCACATCAGGTCCGTCACCACCTGGCCCAGGGGCGTGATCCGCAGGGCCTTGCCCTCCTTCACCACATATTCCCGGTCCAGAATGGTGGAAACGGTGGGAGCGTAGGTAGAGGGGCGGCCGATGCCGTTTTCCTCCATGGTGCGGATCAGGGTGGCGTCGGTGTAGCGGGCGGGGGGCTGGGTGAAGTGCTGGCCGGGCTCAAAGCCCTCCAGCGTCACCACCTCGCCGGGCTGCAGCTCCGGCAGGGCGGGCTCCTTTTCCTCCTTATCGTCGTCGCGGCTCTCCTCATACACGGCGGTATAGCCGGCAAATTTCAGGCTGCTGGCGCTGGCGCGGAAGGTGTGCTCTCCGGCGGCAATGTCCACGCTGACGCTGTCGTACACGGCGTTGGACATCTGGCTGGCCAGGAAGCGGCTCCAGATCAGCCGGTACAGGCGATACTGCTCGCCGGTCAGGTCGCCCTTTACCTGCTCCGGGGTCAGGGTGACGCTGCTGGGGCGAATGGCCTCGTGGGCGTCCTGGGCCCCGGCCTTGGCCTTGTACTGCTTGGGGCTCTCCGGGCGATAGGCCGCGCCGTAGCGGCTTTCAATGAAGCTGCGGGCCGCTGCCTGGGCCTCGTCGGAGATACGCAGGGAGTCGGTACGCATATAGGTGATCAGACCCACGGTGCCCTCGCCGCTGATGTCCACGCCCTCATACAGCTGCTGGGCGATGGCCATGGTCCGGCGGGGGGTCATGTTCAGCTTCCGGGAGGCCTCCTGCTGCATGGTGGAGGTGGTGAAGGGAGGCGACGGGGAGCGCCGCTTGTCCGTCCGCTTCACGTTGGACACGGCAAAGGGCGTATCCTGAAGCTGGGCGCGGATGTCGTCCACCTCCTGCTGGGAGGCGGGCTCATATTTCTTGCCGCCGCGGCCATAGTAGTGTGCCTTGAACCGGACCCCCTGGTCGTTTTTCAGCAGGGCGTCCAGGGTCCAGTATTCCTGGGGCACGAAATCGGCGATCTCCTTCTCCCGGTCCGCCACCAGGCGCATGGCCACGGACTGGACCCGTCCGGCGGAGAGGCCCCTGCGGATCTTTTTCCACAGCAGCGGGGACAGCTCATAGCCCACGATGCGGTCCAGGATACGCCGGGCCTGCTGGGCGTCCACCAGGTCCTGGTCAATGTCCCGGGGCTGCCGGATGCTCTCGGTGACCACCTTGCGGGTGATCTCGTTGAAGGTGACCCGGAAGGTCCTGTCCTCCGGCAGGTCCAGCAGCTGCTTCAGATGCCAGCTGATGGCCTCTCCCTCCCGGTCCGGGTCGGTGGCCAGATACACGGCGTCGCTTTCCTTGGCCGCCTGCTTCAGGTCCCGGATGATGTCCTCCTTGCCCTTGATGGGCCGGTAATTGGGCTCAAAATCGTTTTCCACGTCCACGCCCAGCTTGCTTTTGGGCAGGTCCCGCAGATGTCCCATACAGGCCTTCACCTGATACGCCGGGCCCAGGTACTTGCCGATGGTCTTGGCCTTGGCCGGGGACTCCACGATCACCAGGTATTTTTCAGCCTTTTTTGCCATATTTATGATCCTTCCTTTTCCGAATGTAGCCTGACTGTGCGCACATAGCTGCGGGGGCCGGACCGTTGGGCATAGCCGTCGATCTCCAGCACCGTCAGCGCCGACAGCACCCGCCGCACCGGCAGGCCCGTCTGCTCCGCCGCCTCATCCGTCAGAAGCGGCGTCTCCGTATCCAGCACCCGAATCAGCGCCAGCTGATCGTCGGTAAGCCCCTCCCGGTTGCGGTCCAGGTCCAGCACCGGCAGCTCCGGCGCGGCAGGGGCTTCCGGCTCCGGTTTCTGTGCCGGCGGAGGGCTTTCCTCCTGCCTGGGGGTCTCCCCCGGCTCGGGAACGGTCATCTGGGCCGGATGCAGCCGGTGAGGGAACCGGCTGTGATACACCGACAGAATGTCCCAGCCCGACGCGGCCAGTCCCGCGCCGTCCCGGATCAGCCGGTTGCAGCCCACGCTGGCCGCCGCGTCGATGGGTCCCGGCACGGCGAACACGTCCCGCCCCTGGTCCAGGGCGGCGTGGGCGGTGATCAGCGCCCCGGAGCGCACCGGGGCTTCCACCACCAAAGACGCCAGGCTCAGCCCGCTGATGATGCGGTTGCGCACGGGAAAATGCCCCGGCAGAGGCTCCGTTCCCGGCGGATACTCCGACAGCAGCACGCCGGTGGCGGCGATATCTTCATATAATCTGCGGTTTTCCGCGGGATATACCACGTCCACCCCGCCGCCCAGAACGGCGGCGGTGAAGCCTCCCGCCTGCAAAGCGCCCCGCATGGCGGCGCCGTCGATGCCCTTGGCCATGCCGGACACCACCACCGCACCCTGCCGGGCCAGCTCATAGCCCATCCGGTGGGCGCACCGCAGGCCATAGGGGGTGCAGGACCGGGTGCCCACCACGGCAATGGCCGCCTCCTCGTCGAACAGCGGCAGCGACCCCTTGCCGTACAGCAGCACCGGCGGGTCGAAAATGTCCCGCAGCCGGGCGGGATAGGCGGCATCCTGCATGGTCAGCAGGAAAATATCGCCCCGGGCGCAGTCCGCCAGGATGCGGTCCGCCCGGGTGAGGCTCTTGTCCGAAAGCAGCTGGGCCTGTCCCGGCGTCAGCCCCTCGGTCAGGGCCAGCTCCTCGGCGTCGGCATAGTACACGTCCTCCGGGGAGCCATAGCGCTCCAGCAGCAGAAGCCTGCTGCGGTTGCTGAGCCCCGGCAGAGCCGTCAGCCATACCCAGTATTTCAGCGCCGCCACGGCAGTCCCCTCCTTCCGTTCACCGCCAGCTTTCCCACAGCAGCACCGCCGCCGCAATGGCCGCGTTCAGCGACTCGCAGCGGGGGGACATGGGGATCAGCACGGTTTTGTCGCACAGGTCCAGCACCTCCCGGCTCAGGCCCCGCCCCTCGGAGCCGATGGCCAGGGCGCAGCGGGAATAGTCCGCCTGCCGGGCGTCCATGGCGTCCGGCCGCAGGGCCGCGCCGTACAGGGGGATGCCGCTGCGGCGCAGCAGGTCCCCCAGCTCCTCCGGCGTCACGCTCCACACCGGGCGGCGGAACACCGCCCCCATGGAGGCCCGGACGGTTTTCGGCCCGAAGGGGTCCGCGCACCCGCCGGTCAGCAGCAGTCCGTCGGCGTCAAAGGCGTCCAGGGTCCGCAGCACCGTTCCCACGTTGCCGGGGTCCTGGACCCCGTCCAGCACCACATAGCGCCGACCCGGAAGCGTTTCCGGCACCGGCAGAACCGGCGCGCGGCAGGTGAACAGCACCCCCTGGGGGGTCTTGGCGGGGCTGATGGAGGCCATGACCTCCGGCGGCACCAGCACCTGCCGGACCTTTTCCGGCAGCGGCTCCGGCCACGGCTCCACCGACACCACGGTCTGCACCTCCGCCCCCCACTGGGCGGCCTCCCGCAGCAGCTTGGGGCTGTCGCACAGGCACTGCCCCGTCTGGCGGCGATAGGCGGCGGACCCGGCCAGCTTGCGGATATGGGTCATCAGCGGATTCTGGCGGCTGGTAATGGTCTCCATGCTTCCGGCTCCTTTCCGGCTTCTTCCCGGGCTTCTATATTTAATAGGTAAAGCCCGGTGTGTATGATTAGGTGCATTGTAGCATAACTTGATCCAAAATGCAACCACCGGAAAAAATCAGCCAGCCCAGGCCATGATCGGCGACGACCCGGTGCAGCTGTTCAGCAATTTCAGCCTGACCCGACCGCCGGAGCTCCAGCTTCTATTACGAGCTGGACGCGGACAACATCCGGCGCTTTCTTCGCGAGTTGGAGCATTATTTGCTGTGAGTTAATGCTCTTATCCTCCTATATTGGAAAAGACCCGCTGCCGGCTGAACCGGCAGCGGGTCTGAGACTGTCGAAAAACTCAGAAACCTTCCGCCATCGGAAAGGAAGATAGTTACGAAAGAAACCCATCAGGGGTGTCTTTCGTTTGCAATCACAGGTTTTTCAGAACTTTTTAGTTCTGAAAAACCGCACTCAGCTTGTCAAAAAAGGCTTTTTTGACAAGCTGAGACCCACTGCCGGCTGAACCGGCAGCGGGTCTTTGAATCCGACCAAAAGAGCAAAGGCATTATGACGAAAAATCCCTCCGCCGTTACGGCGGAGGGATTTTTGATTCAACTTGCGAGGCCCTTGCAGGAGCAATATTTTACTCGGTGACGAAGGGCAGCAGAGCGATCTGACGGGCCCGCTTGATGGCCTCGGTCAGCTGACGCTGATGCATGGCGCAGGTGCCGGTGGTCCTGCGGGGCAGGATCTTGGACCGCTCAGAAATGAAGCGGCGCAGCTTGGCGGCATCCTTGTAATCGATATACTCGCACTTGTCAACGCAGAACTGGCAAACCTTCTTGCGCTTGCGGCCGGCGCCCCGGGGGGCTCTATTTTCGCGTTCCATAGCCATGGAAGAATTCCTCCTTTATAGAATTAGGTGTACCTGGGGTACTCAGAACGGCAGGTCGCCGTCCTCCTCGTCGATTTCGGCAAAGTCGGAGCTGCCGCCCACGGGAGCGGAATAGCCGCCGGTGGGTGCGCTGTAAGCAGGGGGAGCGGAGAAATTACCGCCGGTGGGAGCACCGTCCCGCTTGGAATCGCCGAAATAGACGTTGTCGGCAATCACCTCCGCACTTCTGCGGTTGTTGCCTTCGCGGTCTTTCCAGTCACGGATCTGAAGCCGGCCCTCCACCACGGCCATACGGCCCTTGGTGAAGTATTTGGCCACGAACTCGGCCGTGCTGCGCCAGGCCACCACATCGATGAAATCGGTCTCCTTCTCGCCGCTCTGGGACTTGAAGTCCCGGTCCACGGCCAGGGAGAAACTGGTGACGGCGGTACCGCTCTGGGTACGGCGCAGCTCAGGGTCCCGGGTCAGACGACCCATGATGAAAATCTTGTTGAGCATAAAACTGCCTCCCTTACTCGCCCTTGCAGACGATCATGGAACGCATGATGCCCTCGGTAATGCCCAGGATACGATCCAGTTCCTTGGGGAATTCCGGGCCGCTGGTGAAGCTCATCAGCACATAGTAGCCTTCGGTCTTGTAGTCGATGGCGTAAGCAAGACGGCGCTTGCCCCACTCGTCCACGACCACGTCGGAGCCGTTCTGCTCGGCCAGGGTCTGGAACTTTGCCACGGTAGCGGCAATAGCCTCCTCACTCTGTGCCGGGTCAATGATGTAAACGACCTCGTAGTTGGCGGAAATCTTAGCCATACTTTTGCACCTCCTTTTGGACTTATGGCCCTCACTTCCTGTGAGAGCAAGGATATGTCCGCATAAGCAGACTCATATATTATACCGGTTTTTCCGGGAAAGTCAAGGGCTTTCCGCCGGATTTCCGACTTTTTTACCGGATTTCAATCTTATACCACTTCATTTGCTGACCCGGGGGGGTGAAGTGCAGATAAACACTCAATAAGCGGATTGTTAGTATGCTGTTTCCATTTTTTGAAGTCAATTAGCAGATTATCCGGTTCAACTAAATAACTTTGGTAATAGCAAAGTCCCCTGCAGCTTGACGGATATATTCTTATCTGCGCATAGAGAGCATTTCGTTCTGCAATATGTGATAACCTGTCCAATTCGGCTTTAAAATCAGAATATACTATACGTCCATGCAGGGTCACAGACCGACAGAGTGTCCATGGCCCGCCGCAACGCCTCGGAATTGCTCCCGTCCCCAGCATCGATGGCCATCTTTCGCTTGTCAGACGGCTGTTTCTGGGCGGTCAGAAGCAGATACAGGGCAATGCAGTTGGGGATCCGCTCGCAGAAATCGACACAGTAAACCGTGTTGTAAATGACTGCATAGTCGCCCATAGCAAACAGCAATCCGCAGATCAGCGAACTGGTGATGCCGGGTTTCGGGTTGTTGAGCAAATCGGCCAGCTGCTCCGGGGTCCACTTAGTGGCCGCTTTAAAGATGGGAAGATCGCGCTGCATCTCCTCCGTTGCCGCATTGACGACCTGGAAATATGCCGTGAACTTCTCGCTCCCGGGGACAGCATAGAAGTCCGTGTTGGGTGCAAAATATGCGGCGAAAATCTGCATCAGCTCTTCTTGAGAGATGGGGGTGTTCCGCTCCTTGTTCTGTGCCCCTTGCTGAAAGGCCGCCTGCTGTGCCTGGAGCAGCTGTAGCAGCTTGGCGGCATCCTCCGGCGAGATACTTGGCTTTTTCTTTTTGAATAGCTTATCAAACAGTCCCATAAGTATCCGTCCTCTCTACCATTAATTGACAGGCGTGTTTGCTTTCGTTGTCTAATAATATTATATCATAAAGCAATAAAATACGCAATACGCGTTACGCAATACGCGTTGACGAAAATTTTCCGCCGGATTTCCGACCTTTTTACCGGAGATTCAGAGCGGCCTTCAGCTGGTCCACCCGGTCGGTGCGCTCCCAGGTAACGCCCAGGTCCTCCCGGCCCATGTGTCCGTAGGCCGCCAGCTGGCGATAGATGGGACGGCGCAGGTCCAGATCCCGGATGATGGCGGTGGGCCGCAGGTCAAACACCTGCTCCACGGCCTGCTCCAGAGCCTCGTCGGACACCACGCCGGTGCCGAAGGTCTCCACCAGCACGCTGACGGGCCGGGCCACGCCGATGGCGTAGGCCAGCTGCACCTGGCAGCGGCGGGCAAGGCCGGCGGCCACCACGTTCTTGGCTACCCAGCGGGCGGCGTAGGCGGCAGACCGGTCCACCTTGGTGGGGTCCTTGCCGGAGAAGGCGCCGCCGCCGTGGGGGGCGCTGCCGCCGTAGGTATCCACGATGATCTTCCGGCCGGTGAGGCCGCTGTCGGCCTGGGGGCCGCCGATGACGAAGCGGCCGGTGGGGTTCACATAGAACTTGGTATTCTCGTCCAGCAGCTCCGCGGGCACGGTGGGCTTGATGACCAGCTCGATCATATCCCGGCGGATCTGGTCCAGGGTGGCCTCGGCGGCATGCTGGGTGGAGACCACCACGGTGTCCACCCGAACGGGAGTGCCGTTTTCGTCATACTCCACGGTGACCTGGGTTTTGCCGTCGGGGCGCAGATAGTCCACCAGGCCCTGCTTGCGGACCTGGGTCAGGCGCATGGCCATCTTCTGGGCCAGGGAGATGGCCAGGGGCATCAGCTCCGGGGTCTCGTCGCAGGCATAGCCGAACATCATGCCCTGGTCGCCGGCGCCGTTGTCCAGCTGCTCGTCGGCGGTCTCCTTGGCCTCCAGGCTCTTGTCCACGCCCATGGCGATGTCGCCGGACTGCTCGTCAATGTTGGTGATGACGGCGCAGGTGTGGCCGTCGAAGCCGTACTTGGCCCGGTCATAGCCGATGTCCAGCACCACCTGGCGGGCGAGCTTGGGGATATCCACATAGCAGTGGGTGGTGATCTCGCCCATGATGTGGATCAGGCCCGTGGAGGCGCAGGTCTCGCAGGCCACGCGGCCGTTGGGGTCCTGCTCCAGGATGGCGTCCAGAACGGCGTCGCTGATCTGGTCGCAGATCTTGTCGGGATGTCCCTCGGTGACGGATTCGGAGGTAAACAGTCTTCTTGCCATGATTTTTCGTGCTCCTTTGTAAAAAAATTTTGTGTTGTCAGAGTCCCCCCTACCGACCCGGAGCATGAAAAATGCACGCTCCGACTTTCGACGGATCGTGCTGGAAAATTGCTCCTCATCTGTCGAAGGACGAGCGCGGGACTATCACTTCCGCGCTCAGCATACGTCGGATTTGGCACCTTGCCTTGCAGGTTGCCGTGGTTTCATCGGGCCGATCCCTCAACCACTCTTGATAAGGTATGAACTTGTAGGGGGTCACTCTGCAATATCTAATATTAGCAGAAGTGATACGCTTTGTCAATAGGGAAAAATTTGCAGGGCGCTGCGAATGGGAGGACGCAGCGCCCTGCGGGAGAAAAGGGAGGGTAAATCACCTGCTCAGGTACCATACGGCGCCGCAGGCAGCCAGTTGGAGAAGGAAAATAGCGGGAATTCCCCAGCGGAAATACCAGTGCCGGGTCTTGTGGCGGAACACATGCATGCCCAGCAGCGCGCCCACGCTGCCGCCCAGCAGGGGCAGCAGAAACAGCGTCCGCTCCGGGATGCGCCAGCTCCCGCGCCGGGCCCGGCGCTTATCCGCACCATAGGCCCCGAACGCAGCCAGGTTCATGACCGCCAGATACGCCGCCAGCCAGAACCCGGGGCGGGTCAGCAGCTGCGGCATTTGTTACGCCTGCTCCAGGGTCTGGAGGGCGCAGGCGGTCTTGGCAGCCAGGCGGGCGTTGTTATACACCAGCTGGATGTTGCTGTCCAGGCTGTCGCCGCCGGTGAGGTCCTTGACCCGGGCCAGCAGGAAGGGGGTGGTCTCCTTGCCGTGGATGCCCTGGGCCTTGGCATCGGCCAGGGCCTGCTCGATGGCGGCGTCGATGACCTTGTGGTCCATGGAATACTCCTCAGGAATGGGGTTGGTGACCAGCATGCCGCCCTTCATGTCCAGCTGACGGGCCACATGGAAGGCCTTGGCCAGATCCTCGGGGGTGTCGATCTCGTAGTCCACGGCGAAGCCGGACTTGCGGGTATAGAAGGCGGGCAGTTCCTTGGTGCCGTAGCCGATGACGGGCACACCCTTGGTCTCCAGGTACTCCAGGGTCAGGCCCAGGTCCAGGATGGACTTGGCACCGGCGCAGACCACCATCACAGGCGTCTGGGCCAGCTCCTCCAGGTCAGCGGAGATGTCCATGGTGGTCTCGGCGCCCCGGTGCACGCCGCCGATGCCGCCGGTGGCGAAGATGCGGATACCGGCCATGTGGGCGATCATCATGGTGGTGGTAACGGTGGTGGCGCCATCGCGGCCCTCAGCCACCAGAATGGGCAGATCCCGGCGGCTGGCCTTGGTGACGGCGTGGCCGCTCTTGCCCAGATAGTCAATCTCCTGGGGGGTCAGACCAGCCTTCAGGCGGCCGCCGATGATGGCGATGGTGGCGGGCACGGCGCCGTTTTCGCGGATGATCTTCTCCACGTTCAGAGCGGTCTCCACATTCTGGGGATAGGGCATACCATGGGAAATGATGGTGCTCTCCAGAGCCACCACGGGACGGCCCTCTGCCACAGCCTGCTGCACCTCGGGCGCTACATCCAGATAACGATTCATAAGTCATTTACCTCCTGTTGAGAATTGTTTCAATGTTATCCCAGCTCATGGCCGGGTTGATGGTGGTTTCAGCCTCGCAGGCCAGAGCGCCTGCGCCCACGGCCCAGCGGGCCGTTTCGGCCAGGGAGTCGCCCCGGACCATCCGGGCGGCCAGAGCCGCCGCCACGGCGTCGCCGCCGCCGGTGGCATTGGCCACAGTGCACCGGGCGCAGGGAACCCATGCGGTGTCCCCGGACCGGTCGGCGGCATAGATGCCCTCTGCGCCCAGGGAGATGTACACCGTGCCCAGGCCGGTGTCCAGCAGGCGGCGGGCCGCCTGGGCTGCGTCCTCCGGAGTCCGGATGGACATGCCGGACAGCAGCTCCGCCTCCAGGCGGTTGGGCTTCAGGGCCGCCAGCTTGCCCAGCACCGGCCGCAGCTTTTCGGCCTTGATGGTGGATACGGGGTCCGCCAGAATAGGGGCCCGGCAGTTGTCGCACAGCCATCGGATGCTGTCCTCCGGCAGGTTGGTCTCCAGCACCACCAGGTCCGCCCCGTTGATGAAATCCAGCCGCTGCCGCAGGAAATCCGGGGTCATGCGCTGATAGATGTCCATGTCGTTGACGGCCAGGGCCATATCCCCGTCGGGCCCGGCGATGTACAGATAGGTGCCGGTGCGGCAGTCCGGCAGCACGGCGCTGGCGCTCAGGTCCAGGCCGATGTCCCTAGCGTTTTCCTGGACCCGGCGGCCGAAGTCGTCGTCGCCCATCACCGTCACCATGGCGGTCTGCTGGCCCAGCAGACAAAGGTTGTGGGCGATGTTGCGGCCTACGCCGCCCAGGGACGTGGTCACATGGCCGGGATTGGAGTCCCGGGCCACCAGCTTCCCGGCGGACACCGCGCCGATGTCCATGTTCACGCCGCCTACCACCGCCACATACGGGTCGGTGCGGACGATGTAGCCCTTGCCGGTGATGCAGCCCTTTTTTATGAGATTGGATATGTGTACCGCCACGCTGGAGCGGGTGATACCGGCCTTGTCCGCCAGCTCCTGCTGGGAGATCATGGGGTTTTCGCGGATCCACTCCAGCAGCTGGCGCTCTCGCTGGGTCACGGGCTCACCTCCTAAGCAAAAGTTTGTTTTCTAATCCGATGCTTATTATATACAGTTTCCCTTCCCTGTCAACCCCCCGGCGCAGATTTTTTTCGTCGGCGGCAGTGTAGGCGCGGGAATTGCCGGTTCTCTCTTGGCAAGGGGCGTGATTTGTGGTATACTGATGGGAGAAATCAACAAAAATGAGGGAGAAAAACCATGGCAATCAAGTGGAAATTCCCGACCAGGACGGCGACGGTCCATTGCAGCGGCGGCTGCCGGGCCAAGCGGGATGAAAACGGCGGCCTGCTCTGCGCCTATGGCTGCGTGGCCTGCGGGGCCTGCGTGGAGGCCTGCCGGTTCGGCGCTGTGCAGATCAATGACCTGGGCTGCGCCGAGGTGGACGAGGAGAAGTGCATCGGCTGCGGGGCCTGCGCCCGGAAGTGTCCCCGGGGGCTCATCGACCTGCGGCGGACAGAGGACCGCATAGCGGTGCTGTGCTCCAACCGGGACAAGGGCTTCGACCCGGCCACCAAAACCGGGGCCCGGACCGTGTGCGATGTCAGCTGCATCGGCTGCGGCCTGTGCGTGAAGAAGTGTCCCGCCGACGCCATCCATGTGGTGGAGTTCCGGGCGGTCATCGACTATGACCGGTGCCTGAGCTGCGGGGCCTGCGGCGACGTGTGTCCCCGTCACGCCATCCGGGACCGCTTCGGCATCATCACGGAGAAGTGCTGAGATCCCTATTGCATCAAAATGCTGCAAAACCGGTGCCGGGCATCACGCCCGGCGCCGGTTTTTTCTATCCATATTATTGCCGCTTCATCTGCCGCAGGAACAGCAGCACGGCGGCAGCCAGGGCCGCGGCGGCGTAGGCCAGCACCCACCACAGGTGGGGCATGACGCTGGCCCAATCGCCGGACAGAGCCGCCCGGTCCAGCTCCACGGCGTGGACAAAGGGCAGCGCATAGGCGATGCGCTGGAAGGCCCCGCCCACCAGCTCCAGGTCGAACCAGGTACCCGACAGCCAGGCCGTCAGGTTGGTCAGCAGCGCGCCGCAGATACCGCCCACCTGCTTGACGTTCATGACGCTGCCGCACAGCAGGCCCAGGCCGATGAACAGCAGCGCCGCAGGCAGGTCCAGCAGCACCGCCCAGATCATCCGCACCGACACCGTCAGCCCCAGGGGGATCGCCGCCAGGTAGCAGACGGCCGCCTGCACCGCCGCCATAGGCGCCAGAGGCAGCACATAGCCGAAGATGAAGTCCCCGGCGGTCAGGGGCGCGGTATACAGCCGCTGCAGCAGGGCGCTCTCCCGGTCCCGGGCCACTAAGGTGGCGGAAAACAGGGCGATGAAGGCCAGGCCGAACACGGATATGCCCGGGGTCAGCCGGTCGATGGCAAACAGGTCCACCGGGACATTGGTCTGGATGGCGCTGAGCAGAAGCAGCAGCACCAGGGGGAAGCCCAGGCCGAAGGCCAGGTTCAGCGGGTCCCGCACGATCTCCCATGTGGTGCGGCGGCAAAGTGCCTGCAGTTTCATTTCCCCGCCCCCTTTACAATGGCGATGAACGCGTCCTCGAATTTTTCGCAGCCGGTCCGGACCTTCAGCTCCTCCGGAGTGCCCAGGGCCAGAAGACGGCCGTCCTTCATGACCCCCACCCGGTCGGACAGAGCCTCGGCCTCCTCCATATAGTGGGTGGTGAGGATCACGGTGATCCGCCCCTTCAGCGCCCGGATCACGTCCCACAGCTCCGCCCGGGCCAGCACGTCCAGCCCCAGGGTGGGCTCATCCAGAAACAGAATTTCAGGCCGGGCAACCAGGGCCATGGCGATGCTCAGGCGGCGCTGCCAGCCGCCGGACAGCTTCCCGGCCCGGCGGGCCAGTACCGGCTCCAGGCCCAGAGTCCGGGCCAGCTCCTCCACCCGGGCCAGGGATTCCTGCCGGGGCAGACCGTGAACGCCGCACATCAGCAGGAGATTCTCCCGGGCGCTGAGGTTGGGGGCCACGGCGGTCTCCTGAGGGGATACGCCGATGCAGTTCTTGACGGCGGCGGTATCGGTGACCACGCTGCGGCCCAGCAGCCGGGCGTCTCCGCTGTCGGGCCGGGTCAGGCAGGACAGCATTTTGATGGTGGTGGTCTTTCCGGCGCCGTTGACCCCCAGCAGGGCGAACAGCTCCCCCTGCCGGACCGTCAGGTCCAGGCCGTCCACGGCAGTGATGGGCCCGTAGCGCTTGGTCAGGCCCTGTATTTCGATGGCGTTCATTTCTGCGCCTCCTTTTCCTTGAATCGGGCCAACACGCCCATGTATACGTCGGTCAGCGACGCGCTGATCAGCTCCGTGTCCCAGTCCAGAAAGGACGTGGCCGCCATGGAGGCGATGCCATGGACATAGATCCACATCTCCAGGTGGAACATTCGGGCGCTCTCCCGGCTGATGCCGGCGGCCCGCTGGATCAGGTCCAGCAGCGGCTCGGCGTCGTCCCCCAGCTGCCGGGTGACCTCCTCCTGGCTGCGGTTCCGCATGAACAGCAGGCGGAACAGGTGCTTTTCCCGGCGGGCAAAGTCGATATAGGCCATGCCGGAGGCCTTGTAGGGGGGATACTCCCCGCTTTCCATGGCCCGGGCGATGGTCTCGCCATAGAATTGGTACCCGGCCTTCAGCACCTCCTGCTGCACCTCGTCCATGCTCCGGAACAGGCCGAAAATGGGCTTGGCGGAGCAGTCCAGCCGTGCGGCCAGACTCCGGGCCGTCAGGGCCTCGGGGCCGGACTCCCGGGTGATGTCCAGGGCGGCCCGGATGATCTCCTCCCGGGTGAATCGGACTTTCGGCGGCATAGGCGTATCCCCTCCCCTTCCTGTTAAATAACTAACGTTGCGCAACAAGTGTTTCTTATTATAGTGCAAAATAGCCCGTTGTCAAGAAAAAGTTTCAGAGGTGGGGCCTTGCAGGCCCCGCCTCTGATGAAAGTGCAGATTTTATCCCCCGGCCGGGGGCCAAGGGTCAGCAGCCGCAGCCGCAGCCGTTGTTGTTATTATTATTGCCGCAGCCGCAGCCCCAGCTGCCGCAGTTGCCGCACAGCAGGAACAGGATGATGATGGCGATGATGATCCACCAGCAGCAAGAAGAACCCTGATTGCACATAAATGTTAGCCTCCTATGAAGAATGTGGACCCGTGGTGGGGTCTCATTCCCATAGTATGCCGGGGCCGGGGAAAGGTGCGGTCAGCCGCGGGAAATGCGGTAGCTCAGGGTCAGCAGGGTGTCCACAAAGTGGACGTCCTCAAAGAACACGCCGGGAACCTCCGTGGACAGCTCCACGTTGGTGAAGTTCCAGAAGCCCCGGATGCCCAGGTCGATAAGCTGGTCCGCCAGGGGCTGGGCCACGTTCTGGGGCACCGTCAGCACCGCCACATTGGGCCGGTAGCGGGCCACATACTCCGCCAGCTGGTCCATGGGGCGAATGGTGACGCCCCGGATCTGGGTGTCCACCAACGCGGGGGACACGTCGAAGGCGGAGTCCACCTGGAAGCCCACCTTTTCGAAATCGAAGTTCTGCAGCAGCGCATGGCCCAGATGGCCCACGCCGATGATGATAAGCCGGTGGCCGTTGTCGATGCCCAGAATGTGGCCGATCTCGGCCCGCAGCTCCGCCACGTTGTAGCCATACCCCTGTTGGCCGAACTCGCCGAAGCAGCTGAGATCCTGGCGGATCTGGGAGGCAGTGATGTCCATCTTGTCTCCCAGGGAGCTGGATGAGATGCGCACCACGCCCTTGTTGTACAGGTCATCCAGATACCGGTAATACCGGGGCAGCCGGTGGATGACTGCGTCAGAAATTTTTTGCTTTTTCATAGAATCTTCCTCTTCTTACCGGAACAACCGGCGGTTTATCCCCTCCGCCGGGTCCTCTCCACATAACTTATAGGTATTGTACAACAAACGCCTATACTTGTCAACTTTTTTAACAATCTTTTTTTAAAATTTTCCTTTACAATTCGGGCAAAACCTGTTATAATCCTTTGAGTCGAAAGTGAATATGCGCCCGTAGCTCAGCTGGATAGAGCGTTAGACTCCGACTCTAAAGGCCGCTGGTTCGAATCCAGTCGGGCGTACCAAAAAGTCCGCGAAATCATAGGATTTCGCGGGCTTTTTTCTGTCTGTCAAAGAGCCAGTCTCAGCATAAAAGGCACGCTCCGCGCCGTTGTCGCCGTATACGCCCTCGCCGGCGATGATGTGATAGGTTTCGGTTTCGCCGTGGTGCTCATGATAGTCGATCTCCCTGCCGGGGAAAACAGTAATGCGGGCAAAGAGACCATTGCCTCCCAGCCGCTCCTCCGGCAGCAGCTTCTCCACTTTTCTGTTGGGATTTTCCACCATTTTGGACGACTCCTTTCCGCTGCGCTCCAAGACACAGCACGTCATAATTTGCCGGTTCTGTGGGCCTCAGATGGCCAGCGCCGCCTCCAGGGCGTCGCCGGTGGCCGGAACGGCATTGCCGGGGGCCTTGGCGTCGGACTGCAGCAGCACATGGTTCTCCTCGAAGTTCCGGAACATATAGCGGCGGTTTTCCAGAGTCACGTCGGCGGCGATGACGTCCTTCATCTCCACGATGGCCACCTGATGGCCCCGCTCGGCCAGATACTCGGCGGCCTCACAGCCCACCATGCCGCCGCCCACCACCAGGGCGCGCTTGCCTGCGGCGGTCTTGCCCAGCAGCAGGTCCTGAGCGGTGACATAGCCGCAGTCGGCCAGCCCCGGAATGGGCAGTACCAGCGGCACGGAGCCGGTGGCCAGGATCACGGCGTCGGGAGCCAGGGCCCGCAGGGGCTCCTCCGTGGCCTCGGTGTTCAGCCGGATGTTCACCCCGGTCTGCTTCGCCCGGACGATCATGGAGCGGATGGCCTCGGAGATCTGCCCCTTGCCGGTGGGATAGGAGGCAATGCGGAAGTTGCCGCCCAGCTCGCTGTCCTTCTCCACCGTAGACTCGATGGTGATCAGGCCGAAGCCGCCCTTGGCCCGGGCCTGGTAATAGGAGAGGGAGCGCTCACTGAGGAAGCCGTCGGTGTTGGCCAGATTGTTGCCCATGGGGGCACCACAAAGCGGTTGGGAACCGTCACCGTGCCGGTCTGCACGGGGGAAAACATGTTGGGGAATTTCATCGTCGCACCTCACTTTCTCGTTGTCAGGAGAGGAACTTCTCCAGGACCTCCTGGGCGGGCATGTCCCTGCCGGTGAACAGCCTGAAGGCGGCCACGCCCTGCCACAGCAGCATACCGATGCCGCCCACGGCGGCCTGGCAGCCTGTGGCCTTGGCTTCCTGAATCATCCGGGTCTCACGGGGATTATACACCGTGTCCGCCACCACCAGATCGGCGCGGAACAGGGCGGGATCGGCCAACGTCTCGCCGTCCAGGGGCTTCATGCCCACACGGGTGGCGTTTACCAGGATGTCGCAGTGCTGCACCGCATCGGCCAGGGCTGCGCCGTCCTCCAGCGGGGTGATGGACGCCTTGCAGCCGGGCACGGCCTGGGCCAGCTTCTCCACGGTGTGCCGTCCGTTGGCGAAAAACTCGTCGTCACGGTTGAAGATGGCGATCTCCGCCGCGCCGTCCAAAGCGGCCTGCACACAGATGGCGGTAGCCGCTCCGCCGACGCCCAGCACCACCAGACGCTTGCCCCGGACCTCCACGCCGTTTTCGTGGAGATTGCGGACAAAGCCGATGCTGTCGGTGTTGTGACCGGTGAGCCTGCCGTCCTGACTGACAGTAACGGTGTTGCAGGCGCCGATGAGTCTGGCGGCGGGGGACAGCTCGTCCACCAGCCCCGCCACGGCGGTCTTGCAGGGCATGGTGACGTTGAAGCCGCCTGCGCCCAGGGTTTTCAGCGCGGCCAGGCCCTGCTCCACCTGCTCCAGGGGGATGTCAAAGGCCAGATAGGCGGCGTCCTCGCCGGTGCGGGCGAAGCTGTAGCATCGCAGGGCCATGCTGTCAACTGTCAGCGAAAACGGAGACGGCAACAGCGGGGGCAACTTTTTCGCCGCGTGGGGGCGTATCCGAAGGGAGATGATGCAAATGCCTGAAATCAAGATCAAAATTCGGGACAAGCGGGCCGGAGGCACGGGGACCGTGATCTGCGGCAACAGCGACTACACGGTGGTGTGGGACCTGGACGACGAGTGGACCCCCTATGGCACCAAGACCATGCGGGTGAACCTGGCGGACGGCACCTATCAGGACGTGGTGTTTTCTGGCGACACGGCGGCTCTGCCGGTGCTCAGCACACCGGGGTGGGCATCCGTGGGCCTGTACGCCGGGGACCTGCACACCAGCCGGGCGGCGGACCTGCGGGTGCTGCCGTCTGTCACCACCCCCGGCGGCGCTCCGGCAGACCCGGCGGAGGATGTGTACGATCAGCTCACGGAAAAGCTCAATCGGCTGATTGCGGTGCAGCCGGAGAGCGTCGCCCAGGCAGTAGCGGATTATCTGACGGAGCACCCGGCGGTCTCGTCCATGCGGGTGGAGGGCGGATACATCCAGTTTTCCGGCGATGGGAAAAACTGGGACAATGTGGTGGCTCTGGCCAATCTGAAGGGGCCCAAGGGCGCAACCGGTCCGCAAGGCCCCGCCGGGTCCGACGCCAGCTTGACGGCTTCCTCCATTGCCGACGCAATGGGCCTGTCGGGGCTGTCCGCAGGCGACCAGATTGCGGTGGATACCGTCGGGGCGGACGGACGCCCTGCCAGCTGGAAGAAAAAAGCCGGAGGCATTCTGAACGTCTGGGACTTCGGGGCCAAGGGCGACGGCAGCACGGACGATACAGCGGCCATTCAGGCGGCCATTGACAGGGCTGTGTCGACGCTGGCCATGGCCGTGTATGTCCCGGCGGGCACCTACATCATCACCGCGCCGCTGGTCATTCAGACCTACAGCGATGCGGTGACCACCATCGACGGCGTCAAATGGTGGGAGGGCCGCAGTCCGGCGCTGATCGGCGAGAATCCGTCCACCGCCATCATCAAGAAAACCGGTAACGCCGCCAAAACCATGCCCACAGTGGACAGCTGGTCCGGCGGCTGGGGAGCCATTGACGCCGCTATCATCCTGGGCCGCACGGACGGCGCGGAAAAGGGCAGCGGGCCGGTGCTCCGGAATCTGTCCATCAAAAACGCCTCCACGGCGGCGGAGCACTGGGCCATCTACGGCGACCGCAGCCGCTGCACCATTGAGCACTGCAATATCCGCACCGGAAGCCACGGCATTCGCCTGCACAGCTTTTTCAACCGGCTGGCGGACCTGTATCTTGTGTGCGCCTCTAATGCCGTCCACATCGACTACGGCACCAGTACCGTCCTGGAACGGGTCTATTGCAGCGGCGCGGCCAACCCGTATATCATCCAGTCCGCCTACAGCACCCTGTCGCAGGTGTGCTGCGACGGCGGCACAGGGACGATTTTCAGCATCACCGGCAACGGCGTGGTGCTCAACGGGTGCGGGGCCGAGTCCAAGGACGCGGCGGTGTATGTCTCCGCCGGGGTGGACAGCAATCTCACCATTAACGGCTTTTACGGCTGGCGGCAGACGGCAGGCGTGCCCATCATGATGGCCAACCGCGCAGCGGTCACCGTGTGCGGGCTCCAGCTCTACGAGCGCAGCGCCGACACCTACACCAACACAGCGCTTGTGGACGTAACCGGTCCCACCGCGCAGATTGCGCTGTCGCTGATCGGGTTTTCCATCATCCGGTCCGCCGGTCGTACCGGGCAGCTGCCCGACCTGCTGGCCACGATCCCCAGCGCGGACAGTAAAATCTTTCTGGCCACGGACGGCTTGAACGGCTACTTCTATCCTACCCCTTCCGGGCTGGTGCCCTACGATGGCTATGCCAGCGGAAACCGGCAGTATCTGGCGGATACCGTTGCCCTGCCCGGTCAGGGCGGAACGCTGGACGCGGATAAGTATTACCCGGGCATGTCCGTCTGGGACAGCAGCCTGGGCAAGCCCAAGTGGTGGACCGGCTCCGGATGGTGGCAGCCTGTCGCCGCGCCCATCACCCCGGCGGATACCTCGTTCGTCCAGGCCGCCGAGGGCGAATACCAGCAGCAGCCGAATTTTACGAATGCATTAAATACGGCTGACCCAGATTTTAAGCCCAACACTAGACTCAATGGCTCCGGCGGAGAAAGCACGGACGTGCGGACCTACACCATGTGGACAAGCGGTTACATCGGGTGCAAGGCCGGGGACGTGATCCGGGTGCGCTGCCCGGATGGCACCTTTGAGAGCGGCGGCGGCTCCATCTGGCCCATTGCCGTGCAGTACAACGCCATGAAGGATTCTACTGGCGCTGTGACATACAAAGCCACCTCTGGGACCTCTTATGATGCGGTATTTGACAGCGACGGCAAGGGCTTTAGTATCACCATTAACGATCTCGGTGTGGCGTTCATTCGTATCGTGGGCAACGGTGATGCCGCCGGGGCCATCATCACCGAGAACCAGGAGATCGCCTATAAGCAGGTGTGGGTGGGCACCCCCATGCAGTTCGGGGACGAGGTCAAGCAGAACATGGCCAACGTATTTGTGCAGGCCCCCAACGGCACCCTGTACACCATCGCCGTGGACAACAGCGGCAATCTGTCGGCCAAGGCATTCACGCAGTAATCACGCCGCCCAAGGCGGCAGGAAAGGAGATTTTACAACATGAAAGAAAACACGATCAAGGCCGCGCTGGCGGCTGCGCTGGGGGCGCTGTGCGCTTACGGCATCCAGCTGCTGGTGCCGGTGCTGGTGCTGCTGGTGGTGATGGTCCTGGACTACATCACCGGCATGACCAAGGCATGGAACGCCGGGGAGCTGTCCTCCCGGGTGGGCCTGTGGGGCATCCTGAAAAAGGTGGGCTATCTGGTGATTGTCGGGGTGGCCTGCGTGGTGGACTGGCTGCTGCGCTACGGGGCGGACAGCCTGGGCTGGAACTGGCCGGTGGACTTTTTGTTTGCCAGCATCGTCATCATCTGGCTGGTGATCAACGAGCTGCTGTCCATCCTGGAGAACGTTTCGGCCATTGGCGCACCGGTGCCGGGCTTCATGCAGGCCCTGCTGAAAAAGCTGAAGGTACACACCGAGGACACGGCAGAGGAGAACCTGCCGGGAGAGGAGAATAGCGATGAGTAAGAAGGTCTACATCAGCCCCAGCGACCAGGTGAGCAACGCTTACGCCTGGGGCAACACCAACGAGCACGCCCAGTGCCAGAAGATCGCCGAGGCGGAGGCGGCAGCCCTGCGCCGCAGCGGCGTGGAGGTGCAGGTGGCGGCTCTGGGTTCCACCATGGCCCAGCGCTGCGCCCAGTCCAACGCTTTCAAGGCGGACATCCACAACTGCGTCCACACCAACGCCTGCAACAAGCAGGTCATGGGCACCCGGATGTTCTGCTACTCAGTCCCCGGCAAGGGGTACGACGCCTGCAAGGCGGTGTTCGCGGAGCTGGCCCCGCTGTCCCCCGGCACATCCGAGAACGTGCAGAAGAACCCCAACCTTTACGAGGTGCGGACTCCGGCGGCTCCCACGGTGTACTGTGAGTGCGAATTCCACGACACGGTGGAGGGTGCCAAGTGGATCGTGGAGCACACCACGGAGATCGGAGAAGCCATCGCCAAGGGCCTGTGCAAGTACCTGGGCGTGACCTTCGTCCCGGCCAAGGCGGAGGAGAAGCCCGCCGAAGAACCCAAGGCCGACACCGAACAGGTGCTGTACCGGGTCCAGGTGGGAGCCTTCGCCGTCCGCGCCAACGCCGACAGGATGCTGGAAAAGCTGAAAGCGGCGGGGTTTGCCGGGTTTGTGGTGAAGGGGAAGAAGTAAGACTATAATTGCCCCTAAATTTAAATAGTTTAGGTGAGGAAGGTGAGTAATCGGGCTAAAATCCCTATAACTATTTCTATATACGCGCGTACTAAGAAGAAGTTATAGGGATTTTAGCCCGATTACTCACCTAACTCACCTAAGTGCCTTAGATACAAAGAAAACACCCCCTGCCATTACGGCAAGGGGTGTCTTTTGGTTTGGACGAATACCGTTCCCCACGCAATGTAGGGTTCGGATATACGTCCAATGGTGGAGCTGAGGGGAGTCGAACCCCTGTCCGAAAGCACTTTGACAGGACCTTCTCCGGGCGCAGGACAGTTTCAGCATTCCCTCCCTGGGCAGGCACTGGCCAGACTGCACAGTTCAGTAGAGTCATGATGCATGGGCGGGGCAACTCTTACCCGCCGCACGTCCGCCACATCAACGACGCCTTCCCCGGCCTGTGGCCTCTCCGGTTCAGACGGCTGCCTTTAGTTAGGCAGCGACAGCAATACGATTGTTGTCAGTTAATTTTAAAGTTGCCCGTTTTAAGGCGGTCAGGCGCCGCCGCCCGCTTATCCTGCCTCCACACCCCCGTCGAAACCGGTACAGCCCCGTATATGGGATAGGAGGCGTCCGGGCCGGGAAACCGGCCCGGATACCTTGAAAACATTTTTACTTGTGGAAGGGGTCCGGCAGCTTGTCAGGCTCCGGGTACTCCACGCCCTGGGTGTCCACGGTGACGGACTTCATCACCTGGGGCTTCTTGGGCTTGTTGGTGATCATGTTTCTGGGCTGGGAGACGATCTCGTCCACCACGTCCATGCCGTCGATGACCATTCCGAAGGCAGCGTACTGCCCGTCCAGATGGGGGGCGTCCTTGTGCATGATGAAGAACTGGCTGCCGGCGGAGTCCATAGCCTGGGCCCGGGCCATGCTGAGAACGCCCCGGGTATGGCGCAGATCGTTGGGCACGCCGTTGGCGGCGAACTCGCCCTTGATGCAGTAGCCGGGGCCGCCCATGCCGGTGCCGTCGGGGCAGCCGCCCTGGATCATGAAGCCGTAGATGCAGCGGTGGAAAATCAGCCCGTTATAAAAGCCGGAGTTGGCCAGGGAGATGAAATTCCGCACGGACTGCGGTGCAATATCGGGATACAGCTCGGCGGTGATTTTCTTGCCGTTCTCCATTTCGATGGTAACAATGGGATTGCTCATGGATACGCTCCTTTTTTACCGGTTTTTCTCGCGGACGGCCCGCTCCATTTCGCGCTTGGCGTCGCGCTTGGCGATGGCGTCCCGCTTGTCATAGGTCTTTTTGCCCTTGCACAGGCCCAGCTCCACCTTCACCCGGCTGTCCTTGAAATACAGGCTCAGGGGGATCAGGGCATAGCCGTCCTGCTTCTGCAGGTCGTGGAGCTTGCGGATCTCCCGCTTGTGCATCAGCAGCCGCTTGGGCCGGTCCGGGTCCTTGTTGAAGATGTTGCCCTGCTCATAGGGGGAGATGTGCATGCTGTGGGCGTAGATCTCGCCGTCCTTGGCCACGCAGTAGGAATCCTTCAGGTTCACCCGGCCCTGCCGGATGGACTTGACCTCCGTTCCGGCCAGCTCGATGCCCGCCTCGTATCGGTCCTCCACGAAATAGTCGTGGTGGGCCTTGCGGTTCTGGGCCGCGATCTTGATACCCCGCTTTTCCATGGCGGACCTCCTCTCTTTTGGTTGGTAGATCAGTATACCACACTTTTCCGGAAATTGCAACCCCCCGGCAGCCCTCACAGCAGCAGGCCGTATTTCTCCTTGATGCGGTCCAGCTTCTCCAGCATGGGCTCCGCGGCGATCCACAGGAAGAACACCGTGGCCGCGGCGTGGACGCAGTCCACCGGGAAGCCGGTGACGTAATAGGTCAGCAGGGTTTTCCAGGTCAGGGTCTCCGCCCCGGCCCACATCAGCACCGACGCCGGGTTCATGATACCGCCGTAGATCACGATGGCGCAGAACGCGCCGAAGGTGCACAGGCTCCCCCGGGTCCGCCGCAGCAGGCCCTTCCGGAACAGGACACCCGCCAGAAAGCCGATGATCCCCATGCAGAACATCTGCCAGGGGGTCCACACCCCCTGGGAAAACAGCATATTGGACACCAGCATGGACAAGGCCCCCACCAGGAAGCCGCTTTCGCCGCCCAGGGCCACGCCGGAAATGATGGTCATAGCCATCACGGGCTTGAACTGGGGCAGCATGAAAAACGCCGCCCGGCCCGCCACGGAGATGGCGCACAGCACCGCGATGACCACCAGCTCCCGGGCCTGGGGCCGCCGCCCCTCGAACACCAGGAAAAACGGGGCCATGCACTCCAGCAGCACCAGCATCGACACCAGGCCGTATCGCTGGTTGTTCAGGTAATACACCCCCACGAACAGGGTCACGGGGATCAGCAGCAGGATGGACGCCGCAGCCGCCGTCGTCCGGCGGGACAGCCTGCGCTTTTCCACCGGAAGCTGCACCTGCGCCGGGGGCCTGGACCGCCGCCCGATGGCCAGAGCCAGCACCAGCAGCAGTCCGCAGAACACCAGATACAGCGCCAGCTGCTTCTGCCCCAGGGCCGTCAGCCCGCCCTTGTCCACCACGGCGGACAGGTCCGTGACATTGGCGGCATACAGGAAGATGGCCATGGCCCCCGCCCCGGACACGGCGGCCAGGGCCTTGCGCCACAGGGGCAGCCGCGGCGGCTTCCAGTCCGGCGTCTCCTCCCGGGCCTCCGGCAGCGGCGGGATATCCTCCGGCAGCGGCGGCTCCGGCGGCACCGTGCCGCCGCAGGCGGCCATCACGTCCTCCGGCGTCACCGCCTGGGGCTCCAGGCTCCGGGCCATGCGGTTGGCGGCGGTGGTGTAGAAGCTGTTGCCGGAGAAGAAGGCGCGGGGAGATGCCTCCGTCACCACGCTGCCGTCAAAGAACAGGGCGCAGCGGTGGGCATAGCGGGCGCAGAACTCCACGTCGTGGCTGACCATCAGCAGCGACACCCCGCGGGCCAGCAGCGTCCGCAGAATCAGGGCGAAGGCCTGCTTGAACTCCGCATCCAAGCCCTTGGTGGGCTCGTCCAGCAGCAGGATCTCCGGCTCCAGCAGCAGCACCTTGGCCAGGGCCGCCCGCTGCTGCTCGCCGCCGGACAGGTCGTAGGGGTGCCGGTCCAGCAGGTCCTCCAGGCGGCACAGAGCCACCATCCGGGCCACCCGCTCCTCCTGCTGGGGGCGGGGCGTTTTTGTGCCGGAAAATATCTCGAACAGGTCCTCCCGGACCGTTTTTTTCACAAATAAGGTCTGGGGATTCTGGGGCAGCATGCCCAGGGTCCCCTTTACGGAAATGTCGCCCCGCTGGGGCTTTTTCATGCCGGACAGCAGCTTCAGCGTGGTGCTCTTGCCCGCGCCGTTGCCGCCCAGCAGGGCCAGAAACTCCCCACGGCCCAGGGTCAGGTCCAGCCCCTTGATGACGTCGGGGCTGTCCGGCTCATACCGGAACCACGCGCCCTGCACCGTCAGCACCGGCTGGCGCCGGGGGTACGTCTGCTCCCGGGGCAGCGGAACCAGCGGATGCTCCGCCGCATAGCTCCGCAGAAAATCCCGGCCCTCCCGGACGGTGACGGGACAGGGGGCCTCCGTCTCCACCGAGGCCCAGACGCGCATGGCGGCGGGCATGGCCAGAAACATCCGGTGGCCCAGGGTCTTTAGCCGGCGGCCCACGTCGTAGGGCGTGCCGGTGCACAGGAGCCTGCCCCGGTCCATCACCGCCACAGCGGTGGCCAGGGGAAAGGCCTCCTCCAGCCGGTGCTCCGTCAGCACCACGGCGGTGCCCAGCTCCCGGTTGATCTTTCCCAGCACCGCCAGGAAATCCGAGGCGGCGATGGGGTCCAGCTGGCTGGTGGGCTCGTCCAGAATCAGCACGTCCGGCTGCATGGCCATGACGGAGGCCAGGTTCAGCAGCTGCTTCTGGCCTCCGGACAGCTGGGAAACGTCCCGGTAAAACCAGTCCTCGATGCCGAAGAATGCCGCCATCTCCGCCACCCGGCGGCGGATGGTGGGGGTGTCCACCCCCAGGCTCTCCAGCCCGAAGGCCAGCTCGTGCCAGACCTTGTCGGTGACGATCTGGTTTTCCGGCGACTGCTGGACAAAGCCGATGCGGGCCGCCAGCGTCCGCTGGTCCACCTGGTCCAGCGGCGTATCCCGGAACAGAATGCGGCCCTGCCGGGTCCCGTGAGGGGCCAGGGCGGGCTTCAGCTGCCGCAGCAGCGTGGACTTGCCGCAGCCCGAGGGACCGCACAGCACCAGGAACGCACCCTCCGGCACCGTCAGCGACAGGCTGTCAATGGCCCGGGCGGTCTGTCCCGGATAGGAAAAGGTCAGATTTTCGACGGTGAACAGCGCCATACCCGCGCCTCCTTTCGGTCTATGATCACTGGCGTCAGGCACAGGGCCAGATACACCAGGTAAAAGCTGATGGAAAACGGCTGGGCCATGGCTCCCTGGAGCATGGGGAAATACCACCATTTCAGGCCTCCGGCAAGGCTTCCGCACAGCAGATACATGCCGCAGAAGCCCAGCCAGCCCAGGGCGTATTTGTCCCGGTCCTCCATGCGGTAAATGGAAAACGCCGTCCGGCCCCGGAGGCCGTAGCCCCGGCTTTTCATGCTGTCGGCGGTTTCGATGGCGTTCTCCAGAGCCCAGGTCACCATGATGGAAAAGATGGTGACGGCCCTTCTGGCCCGCTGCCATGCGCTGCCGGTGGAGGCGTCCCGCCCGATGCAGAACTGCGCCTGGCGCACGGTTTCCAGCTGGCGGCGGAACAGGGGCACGAACCGCAATGTCATGCTCAGCACCAGGGACAGGGCCGGGATGACCCGGCCGAACAGATACACGAACTTGTCCGATGTGATCACGGCGTTGAAGCACACGAACCACAGCACCACGGCGCACAGCATGGCCCCCGCCGCCAGGCCGTAGAGGATGCTCTCCAGGGTCAGGGGATTGCCGGAGGGCAGATACGTCAGGATGGTGATTCCGGCGTGGTTGAAGGCCGGGTTCACGATGGCCGCCAGCAGCAGCACCGGCAGGGCGAATTTCAGGTGCCCCGCCAGGGCCCGGCGGCCTCCCAGCTTACCGGCGTACACCAGCGCCCCCGTCAGGGACACCGCCAGGCACACCGGGTGCATCAGCACCATGGAATAGGCCAGCACCAGGGCGAAAAAAAGGAAATTCACCAGGGGATGATAGCGGGAAAAGGCGTCGCCCACGGCTCCGGCCTCCTTTCGTCATACGGTTCTGCGCAGGGCGGGGCGCACAGGCCCCGCCCTGCGGGATTTTTGCGGTTTTCGGGGCCTTACCCGGCGGCGTAGCCGCCGCCTACGTCATAGCCCAGGTCGCAGGTATAGACCCAGCAGATCACGTCCCCCTGCTGCACCTGATACCGGGAGCAGCCGTAGTTGGGGAACCAGTCGTTGACCTTGTACATCCAGCCGGAGCCGTCGCCTACGTCGAACTCATACAGGTTATAGATCCCCTCGATATAGGCGGAGTTATAGATGGGCGTCCAGCTGAACTCCATGGGGATCTTCCGCTCCCGGCACACCCGCTGCAGCACGTCGAACACGCTCTCCCCCGGGGAGAACGTCACCGTGGAAGCCGCCAGAATGGTGCCGTCGGCTGGGATCAGCGCCCGCTTGGCCTCGTCGCATTTGTCCATATTGTTCAGGATGGTGGCGCAGGAGATGGAGATGGTGCAGGTGGCCTGCCGGGAGGTGTCGGGCTTGGTCTCCTCCGGCTCCACCGGCTGGGGCTTCCCCTGGGGCACCGGGTCCGTGTGGTATTGGTCCTGGCCGGACGGCTCGGACGTGTCCGGGGTGTCCGGCTCGTCGGGGGTATCCGGGGTATCCGGCGTCTCGGGCTTGTCCTGGGGATCCGTCTGCTCCGTGCCGGGGTTCACCGGCGTTACCGGCGTGTCCGGGGTCTGGCTGCCGCACCCCGCCATCAGCAATGTCAGGGCCAGCACCAGGGCCAGCAGGAATTTTCCATATCTTTTCCGCATAGGGGAACACCTCCATTTATAGCACCGAAGCTGCATCAGGTTTTGTATAAGACGTCACAGCGTGTTTTCACACGCTCAGCTTGTCAAAAAAAGCCTCGCAGAGTTTGCCGCCCGCAGGCGGCAAAGCAAGTTTAATCCGTTTTTTGCGGCGGCGTGTACGTCGCAAAAAACACTTCTCAGTCTGCAAGTGTGGAATTTGTTCGCTTTCAGCGAACAAATTATGCGCGCGGCAGACTACAAGCCTTTTGTCAAAAAAGGGCTTCGCCCTTTTTTGACACGCACAGGATTCCTGATTGAATTGATCAATCAGGAATCAGTATTATAGCACCATGCGCAGGGACGTCCGAAGACGCCCCTGCGCGGGTGTATTTGCGGCGGTTTACGCGCGCTTTTTCTTGTTCTGCATCAGCAGCACGGCCGCACCGGCCAGAGCCGCCATGCCCATCCACACCAGCACCGGGCTTTCATCGCCGGTACGGGGGGCGTCGGGCTTTGCGGGCTGATCGGGCGTCACGGTGATGGTGACGTCGCTCATGTCATACAGGCTGGTCTTGCCGGCAGTCAGGCGATAGTAGGCCGCCAGGGCGTAGTAGCCCTGCTCGGTGGCCATGCCGTCCACGGTCTTGTCGGCCATCAGGTGGCGGAAGCCGCCGCCGGTGACATAGAAGCCGCACAGAGCGTCCACGACGCTGACGCCGCTCTTTACGAACCGGCTGTCGGCGGTGGGATCAATGCCCAGGGCCGTCAGGGCCACGATGACCTGGGCCGTGGACTCGGCGGAGGCATCGGTGCCGGGGATCTCGCTGAAGGTGCCGTCGGCGTTCTGCACACCGGCCAGGAAGGTCAGGGCCGCATCCACAGCCGCCTTCACCTGGGCGTTTTCATAGTAGGGAGCCAGGGCCTGGATGGCCATGGCGGTCATGTCCACATCGGGGACCTGGGAGGAGGCGATGACAGGCCAGCTGCCGTCCTCCCGCTGGGTATCCAGGATGGCCCGGACCAGCTTCTCCCGGGTCACGTCGCCGGAGACGGGATAGTCATGACTGTCCAGAGCCAGCAGAGCCCACACGGGACCGTTGACGCTCTGCTTGGTGATGAAGCTCATGGAATCCAGGCCGTCCAGCAGGTTCCGCCCGGCCACATGGGTCACGTCCTTACCCATAGCCGTCAGGGCCAGGATCAGGCGGGAGTTCTCGGTGGAGCGGGAGCGGTTCAGACGGCCGTCCTCGTCCATGGCCTTGCGCACATACTCCTCCACGGAGGCGTAGTAGTCGTCGGCGCCGGGGATGTCCCGGCCGGAACGGGCCAGGCCCAGCACCGCCCACTCGCCGCCGATGGAGCCGGTGACGGGGGTACCCTTGGCGGCGATATAGCCGCCGGTGGTCTTATAGATGTTCTCGGCGTTCAGCTCCGCCAGCCGGGCCTCGGCGGCCAGGAGCACGTCATAGTTGCCCACCCGGGCCTGGAGCTTCTGGGCCAGGGCGTCATAAGCGGCCCGGGCGGCCTCCACGGCGGCGCGGGAGGCGGGGGTCACAGGCTGGCCGATGGCGTCGATCAGCTCCTCCACATGGGCAACCGCCTCATCCTGGAGCTGGGCCAGCTTCTTCTCGGCAGCCACCAGCACGTCATAATTGCTGACCTGCTCCTTGCGCTCCTGGCGCAGGGCGTCATAGGCGGCGCGGGCGGCCTGGATGGCCTCCTCGGAGTCCAGGGTCACCTCGCCGATGGCGGCGATCTTCTGCTCCACGTCGTGGACGTACCAGCCGGTCAGAGGCAGCACCAGCTCAGGCAGACGGGTCAGGACTGCGGCGGTGGTGGAACCGTACTGGCGGTCCATGCCGGAGCGATAGGACACGCCGCGGTGGGTGGGAATGCCGCCGAAGCCGCCCACCCGGATGGTACCGGTCAGGTCATAGCTATAGCCTTCGGCGGTCTCGGGGATGGTGACGCTCAGCAGCTGGCGAACGGGGTTGCCGCTGAAATCATACTGGCCGAAGGGGGTGCCGGGGTTGGTCTGATACTTGCTGCCCTGGGCATCCAGGTACACCAGGGAGAAATTGAAGTTGTAAACGCCGGAGATCTTCTCCTTGGGGCTTACCAGGTCGTGGAACTGGACCTTTACGGCCTGGCCGGGGACCAGCTCAGCATCCTGGGGCAGGACCTTGCCGTCGGCGTCGATGAGGTCATAGCTGACGCCCCGGGCGGTGATGACCTGGTAGGCGGCCATGCCGTCCTTCTCGATGCGGAGAATGTGGCGGCCGGTGGTCAGGCCCGTAACGGTGACCTGGCCGTTTTCATCCACGGAAACGCCCTGGCTGGTGAAGCCGTTGAAGGTCATCTTATCGGTAACGGTGGAGCGGGCCACGGTAACGGTGCAGCCCTCCTGGGGAGTGAAGCTGTAGCTGGCGCCCTGGGTACCCACATAGAACAGGATGTCGTGCTCGGCATCCAGATACTTCTGCTCGTCCTTGGTGATGTTCACGGTGGGACGGTCGATGAAGGTGTTGGTCTGGATAGAGGAGCCGTCGGCACCCACGGACACCACGAACACGCCGGTGAACTCCGGCCAGATGGCGCTGAAGTCCTTGCCGCCCATACCCTGAACGAAGGTCATGGCGTCATAGGTCACCTGGACGATGGCGGTGCCCGGGTGGTTGGCGGTCATGGTGGCCAGGCAGGAATTGTTGGCGTCGGGGGTGATGGTCACCACGTCGCTGTCGCCGCCGTCCAGGCTCAGCACCTGATAGTGCGCGTCGGGCAGGGCGATCTGGCCGTTCATGAAGCCCTCGATGGCCTGCCAGCTGCGCAGCACGTCCAGCTCGCAGCTCTGGCCCACCTCCAGGTTCTTATAGCCCTGGCGGTTGATGTTCAGGTAGATGTTGCCCAGGTCATACACGTTCTTATCGAAGCGGTTGACGGAGGCGGCGGTGACATCGTCGTCCATGTGCAGGTCGTCCCGGGTCACAGCCAGCTCCTGGCCGCCGGTGAATTTGCCGAAGGTCCAGTAGGTGACGCCGTCGGGATTCTGGGCCCGCAGGAACTGCTGACTGCCGGTCTCCGGCAGGCGGAAGGAGGCGGTCATGGTGTCGCCCTTGGTCTCCTGGGAAACGGGCTCCAGGAAGGTATAGCTATAGTAGCTGCCGAAGGTGCCCATCCGCAGGGTAGAGCCGGCGGGGGCGGTGACGGTGATGTCCAGGGCCTTGGGAATGGTCAGAGAGAAGCTCTTGGCGCCGCAGCCCACGGTCTGCTTGTTGGTCATGGCGGTGGTGACAGGCAGATAGCCCGCCGCCTTGTCGCCGATGGGGGTCAGGGTGATCTTCAGGCTGCCGCCCTCCACAAACAGGCAGGCGGTGTGGGTATTGCCATAGGTGGTGGAGACGCCGGTCTTGGCCTGGAGGTCCGTGCCGTCGGGGCCGGTAACGGTGACGTCGATGGTGTAATCCTTGCCCTCCACCCAGCTGCTGCTGTCGTTGGTGGCATAGATGGCGTAGGCCCGGACCAGGGTAAACACGTTCTCCTGATTGGCCTTCACGGTAAGCACCAGGGTGCCGTTGCACTGACCCTCGGTGTTGTAGCCCTCCACCAGATAGTCGCCCACAGGCAGCTTGGTGTTGTACATCAGACCGTAGCCATTGGGCTCAATGTCCACGCCCTCCAGCAGGTTTTTGTCACCCTTCACGCCATCGGTATAGGAGTAGACCTTGATGTCCGACAGCTGTGCATTGTGCAGGCCCTTGAAGGAGACGTCCATGTCGCCCTGGGGCGCGTCACCCTCCTGGGACACGGTGACGGTGTAGGTGGTGGGGGTGATGGCGGGGGACCACTCGGTGGCCGCCGCCTTGTCGCCGCAGCGGATGGTCAGGACGGTGCCGTTATGGACGGGCACGGTCTCCACCCGGCGGTAGTCGGTGCCGTCGGCGGTGAGATACACCTGGTTGTTCTTGTTGGAGGCGGTGGCCGTCATCCGGATGCCGGTGACGCCCTGGGGCAGGGTCAGGGTGTAGGCGGTCTTGTCTGAGGCGAAGTCGGGAGTCAGGACGCCCTCGCTGAAGGACAGGGCCGCCAGGCTGGTGTCGCTCTGGGTGTTCCAGTCGCCGCCGATGTCCGCGCCGTAGCCTTTGGTGGTGTACATCACGCGGATGATATCCCCGGCGAACAGCTTGTCCCCGGCCTTGATGTCCTTGAACCCAACGTTGGTGAACCAATCGTTCAGGGTTCCCATCCAGCCGGAGGCTTCGCCGCCGTCACCGGCGGACAGGCCGTTGATCTCGCTGATGTAGCCGGACTCCGCGCCGGTCTGGGAATAGGTACCCAGGGCGCTGACGATGCAGTCCATCATGGAGGACCCGGGGGCCAGGTCCACCCACTTGTCCACCAGCGTGCCATCCCAGGCAGCGCCGTTGGCCTTTGCGTAGGTCGTGTTTTCCACAACGACCCGAACCTGGCCGTCGTGGTTCTCTGCTGCCCAGACAGTGGTGGGTACCAGGCTCAGTACCATCACCAATGCCAGCAGCAGAGAAGCGATGCGTTTCTTCATATGCATTTTCCTCCTGTGAAAAATTTATGCCCAGCCGTTTCCGGCAAGTCAACGAAGTGCGCACCGGGGCATTCCCATAAACGGGCGCACTTCCGCCGCAAAAACCGCCGGTCTCCCCCAAGGGATCACCAGCGGCGCATGCTTTCACCCGCGCACAACGAAGAGAACGCCCGCCGCGCTTTTGTCCTCCGCCGTGCAATTCTCCTGCCTCGCGCCGTGGAGCCGATGGCTCCTCGTTTGCATCCTACCTTCTCAGGGGACTGCCCCCAATGGCGGACTTTCGTCCCGGCGGCCAAGGCCGCTTCGGTGCATTCTTGCGCCCACAGTGCCGTTCGCGTGGGGTTTCCGACCCCGTTTCTTTTAGGCAGGCACCTGGCCGTTTTCCGGCCTTTGCGGTACCCGCCGCACAGCATCCTCGGACATGATTCACTTTCCGGCCCCGTGTCCCCACAGAGCCATTCTTATCATACACGATTCCCCCGGAAAAGTCAACGGTCCGCCCCATGCAAAACGGCTCTGTATTGCAGGACTGCAAAAAACCGCCGCAGCGGCGCGGAGTCCCCTTGTTTTGCCGGAAAAAAAGATGTATAATCAAGGCCAGCGAGACAGGGCGAGAAAACCGCGGGATGCTCCCCGGGAAAGCCTGTCCGCATCCGTCAAAGAAGCAAAGGAAGAGCACTGTCATGGAAATTTTGCACGAGATCAACCCGGCGCTGGAGGCTCTGGCGTACTTAGGCTCCCGGGCCAACGGCCATACCCTGGACCGGCTGGAGGAGCGCTTACAGGCCCGGGGCGTCCGGAAGGCGGAGCCCTTCCATCGGGCCAGCGCCGCCCTGCGGGAGCTGCTGCAGGACCTGGACGCGGAGGTTTCCGTTCCGGCAGAGACCCTGCAGCGTCTGTTCGGCGACATCAAGGGCTTTTCCTACAGCACCATCGGGTCCTATAGTCCGGCTTTTCTGTTCTTCTATCCCATGCTGTCCCGCCGGCAGGACTTTGAGACCCTGATGCAGCAGATGGAGCGCCTGACGCCGGACGAGACGGCGCGAAACATGATGATCTCGCTGAGCCTGGAGGAGCAGTCCGGCCCTGCCGCCGGGGCCGCCGCAAAGCTGGTTTCCCGGGTGCTGGCGCTGACGATCCCCACGGAGAGCCGCCTGGCTCTGCTGGAGATCCACCAGAATTACCGGACTCTGCTGCCGGAGATCGCAGCCTGTCTGCGCCCGGCCATAGCGGCGCTGGAGACGGAGTCCGGCCGCATTCAGGAGATCATAGAGGCCTTCTGCCGGGAGGTGGAGGGCCTGGGGACGGAGAGCTATCTCCGGGAGACCTCCAGCCTGGCCATCACGCCGGAGGTGCATTATCACCTGATCCCCTTTCTGATGGGACCGGATACCAACCTCTCCATGGAGCAGGAGGACGGCAGCGTGCTGATCTGCTGCGGAGTTATGCGGCTGTCGCTGCGGCGCACCCTGGCGGAAAACAGCAGCGCCTCCCAGGTATATGACGCCATCCGGATCATCGGGGACAAGACACGGTTTGACATTCTCTGTTATCTGAGGGATCATCCGGCGGTCTACGGTCAGCAGCTGTGCAACCATTTCGGCCTGGCCCGCAACACCATTCACCACCATATGAGCAAGCTGGTGAATGCGGGGCTTGTTACCTGCCTGGTGGAGGGAAACCGTATTTATTACACCACGGACCGGGAGCACCTCTCCTATTTGCTGAACCAGCAGCGGCAGCTGCTGATCGGCGGAGAGGATACGGAGCAGCAGGAAAAATAAAACCGGCAGGAATGCCGCCGGCGCAGGGTTTGCCGCGCCGGCGGCATTTTTTTTTGCAGGGTAAACACATGGCCGCACCTGTAGGCGCGGCCATGTGTTTACCAGCGCCGCTTTTTCTTTTCGCCCTCCCGGCGCTGGAAGGGCTTGTCGATGAGGATGATGTCCTCTCCGAACCGCTGGACGCAGTCCCAGGGAATGTAATAATCCTCGCCCCGGCCGAACAGACCGAAGAACCGGCAGCGCACCCCCGCCTTGGTGATCTCCTTTCAGGAGACGGCCCAGGCCCTGGCGGCGGAGGCTCTGTTCACCCGGCTGTCCCTGCCGGGGCGCATCATTCCCCTGCCCTCCCGGATCTCCGCCGGGTGCGGCCTGGCCTGGAAGGCGGCCCCCGGCGACCAAGCCGTCCTGACGGCGGCTTTAGAGGAAAACGGCATCGGCCACGGCCCCTGCTGCGTATTGGAGATGTTCTGATGACGGAAATCTATCTGGACAGCGCCGCCACCTCCCTGCACAAGCCGCCCCAGGTGGCCCAAGCGGTGGCGGAGGCCATCTGCACGGCGGGAAACGCCGCCCGGGGAGCCCACGGGGCCTCCATGGCCGCCTCCCGGACGGTGTACGATACCCGGTGCCTGGCGGCCCGGCTGCTGGGCTGTCCCCGGCCGGACCATGTGGCCTTCACCGCCAACTCCACCATGGCCCTGAATATGGCCATCTGCGGCCTGCTGTCCCCGGAGGACCACGCTATTTCCACAGACCTGGAGCACAACTCCGTGCTGCGGCCTCTGTATGCCCTGCAGCGGCAGGGCATGGGCCTGAGCTTCCTTCCGGCGGACGGAAACGGCCGCCTGGATTATGACGCCCTGGAGGGGCTGTTCCGGCCCAACACCCGGGCCGTGGTGTGCACCCACGCCTCCAACGTCACCGGCGATATGCCGGATATCCCCCGCATCGCCGCCCTGGCCCATGCCCATGGGGCCCTCCTGATCCTGGACGCCTCCCAGACGGCGGGGGCCGTCCCCCTGGACATGACGGCCCTGGGTGCGGACGTTCTGTGCTTTACCGGCCACAAGAGCCTGCTGGGCCCCCAGGGCACCGGCGGCCTGTGTATCCGCCCGGGGGTGGAGGTCCGGCCCCTGCTGCGGGGCGGCAGCGGCGTCCACTCCTTCGACCCGGACCAGCCCGCCGCCTACCCCACTCGGCTGGAGGCCGGGACCCTCAACAGCCACGGGCTGGCGGGGCTTCACGCCGCCCTGGAGTATCTCCTGGCAGAGGGGGTGGAGAATCTGTACGCCCGGGAGCACGCCCTGATGCGGCGGTTTTACCTGGGGGTCCGGGACATTCCCGGCGTCCGGGTATACGGCGACTTTTCCGCCCCTTGCCGGGCGGCCATCGTGTCCCTGAACATCCGGGGCCTGGACTCCGGCGAGGTGTCCGACGCCCTCTTACAGGGCTGGGGCATCGCCACCCGCCCCGGGGCCCACTGCGCTCCCCGGCTCCACCGTGCCCTGGGCACAGAGCGCCAGGGCATCGTGCGCTTCAGCTTCTCCCCTTTCAACACCCCTCAGGAGATCGACACCGCCGTCCGGGCGGTGGCCGACCTGGCCCGATAAAATTTCAGCACCCCTGGGGCACCGCCCCGGGGGTGCACTGTATTTTTGTCTCGCTTTATCCCGGGCCTGTCCCGGAGGTGTCCCGCCCTGTTCCGGGGTGCCGCTGCCTATAGTCAGCCCTATTCTTCGTTGTCCCGCAGGTACTGGAGCCGCCGGAAGCTGCGCCGGGCCAGCAGAAAGCCCACAACCGCCAGCAGCAGGCACGCTGCTCCCAGCAGGAAGGTCCGGGCGTCCAGGGCCGCATGTTCGCACAGGAAGGAGAAAATGCGGTACGCCCCCATGACCAGCAGAATACCCAGCACCAGCAGGGCCACCAGCACGGTCATATCCGTGCACTCGTCGATCCGTTTCATATGCCCCTCCTCAGTCTGTTACCGCCACGTTCAGGCCAAACTCCTCCGGCAGGAACCGGGGGCACACGTTGCCGCTGGTGCAGATGGTGGAGGCGGCCAGCCGTGTGCCGATCTCGCAGGACTCGGCCAGGGTCTTGCCATAGGTCAGGCCGATGGTGGACCCGGCGAAGAAGGCGTCCCCGGCGCCGGTGGTGTCCTTCACATCCACCTTGCGACCCGGGCAGACGCCCCGCTCCCCGGTGCAGTCGGCGTACACCGCCCCCTGGCTCCCCATGGTGACGATCATCCGGGGGATCCGGGCGCTGCGGATCTTCAGGGCCAGGATCTCCTTCAGCTCCTCGGGAGTCTTTTCCGAGTAGTCGTCGGAGAACAGGATGCCCATCTCCTGCTGGTTGCAGACAAAGCAGCTGGTCTGCTGCAAAAAGTCCCGGCGCTCCACGGCAATGCTCATGTTGGACACCACGGCGTATACGTCCTTTTGGTACTTCCTGGCGTACTGGAACACCCGCTTGACGATCTCCTTGTCCATGTCGATCTCCAGGGCGATGCTGTCGGCGTCCCGGAAGATCTCGTCCCCCTTTTCATCCAGCAGGGCGATCAGGGGCCGCAGGTCCGGGCGCTTGCTGATGGCGGCGCACACATCCCCCTGGTTGTCGAACACCGCCAGCCAGGTGCCCATGCCATCGGGGGTGGGCAGGACATAATCGGTGTTGACCTTGTGATTTTTCAGCTGGCGCACCACGTCGGCCCCCAGGCCGGTGTCGTCCACCAGGCTCACAAAGGTGGGCCGCAGCTCCACGTTGGCGATGTCCTCCACCACGTTGCGGCTGACGCCGCCGGGGACCTGCTCCACCCGGCCCACATTGCGCCCGCCGGGGATATAGGTGGACGTGGGGTATCCCTTGATGTCCACAAAAACGGCGCCCAGCACCACAATACCCATAGAAATGCCCTCCTGTGACTGTTTTCTCCATTATACAGCCGGGGGGGGCGTTTGGGCAAGCCCTTTCGGCGCATTTGTCTTGACGGGCCCCGGCCCCGGCGGCATAATAGAGGCAGTATACAAAAATTTTTCCCCTTTTCCGCGAAACCACCGGGATTTTTTGACGGGATGACAGGCAGAAGCAACACGAAAGGAGAATGTCACCATGGAGGACCGCGACATCGTGACCCTGTACTGGCAGCGGGATCAGGAGGCCATCCGTCAGACGGATCGGCAGTATGGCCGGTATCTGTCGTCCATCGCCTTCCACATCCTGGCGGACCGGGAGGACAGCCGGGAGACCGTCAACGACACCTATCTGCGGGCCTGGGACTCCATGCCGCCCCACCGGCCCCAGGTGCTGGCCACCTATCTGGGCCGCATCACCCGGCAGCTGTCCATCGACCGGTGGCGGGCCCGGGGCCGGGCCAAGCGGGGCGGGTCCCAATACGCCCTGTCCCTGGAGGAGCTGGGGGACTGCGTGTCCGGCGCTGTCACCCCGGAGGAGGCCCTGGACCTGGCGGAGCTGGGCCGGGCCATAGGGGACTATCTCCGGACGCTGCCGCTTCCCGCCCGCCGGGCGTTTCTCTGCCGCTATTACTATGCCGACTCCCTGGCGGAGACAGCCCGGGTCTGCGGCATCAGCGTACCGGCGGTCAAGAGTCAGCTGTACCGCACCCGCCAGGGGCTGCGGACATATCTGGAAAAGGAGGGCTTTGACGTATGAACCCGGAACAGCTCAGCGACGCCATGAATGAATTGCCCCAGGAGCTTTTGGAGGAGACCCAGGCCGCCCGGTCCCGGCGGAGGCTGCGGTGGAAGCCGCTGGCCGCTGCGGCGGCGTGTCTGCTGCTGGCGGCAGGAGCCTGGGCGCTGGCAGGCCGCCCGGCGGAACCCGCCCCGGACCCGGAGCCCGGGGACCTGCCGGTGCTGACCATCGACAAGGACTACGGCGGCATGGGAGATTACCCGCTGTCGGCGGAGGAATTTGCCGCCTATGACGGCGGACCGTGGCAGGAGGGCATGGAGCTTGCCGCCCTGCCGGTGTTCCGCAACACCACTCGCACGGACGTGGCCAACGGCTTCCGCACCGGCGGCGGAGACTATGCGCAGCTGCGGCGAACCATGGAGCAGCTGGCGGCGGCGGCGGGGGCGGACGTGGCCCAGGCCGCCGTGGAGGTCCGGGTGCCGGACGAGACGGTGCAGGCCGCCATGGAGGACGCCTGGGCCGGGGAGACCTGGCAGTGCGGCGTGACGTTTGCCGTCAGAGGGGGTCCTACGGAGCTGGCGCTGACGTGGAAGGATGTCACCGTGACCGTGGGGGAGAGTGGAGAGCTGTGGGTGAAGCTTTCCCGGCCGGAGCTGGCGGCTCTGACCCCTGACGCTGCGGCGGCGTGGCTGCTGGAGCAGTACGGGGCCGTTTTCGGGGAGCAGACCCGGTATTTTATGGCCGCCCGGGACAGCGGCGGCTGTTCCCTGTATTTCTACCGGCCGGAGGAGGACCTGACCCAGGGCATCCTTCAGCGCAGCATCCTGAAAACGTGGGTCCGGCTGTCCGGCGGCAGCTGTGAGGTCCGGCTGTACCGGCCGGAGCTGTCCGACGCCAACACGGTGGGAGCTTATCCGCTGGTGACTGTGGACCAGGCCCGGCAGCGGCTGGCGGCGGGGCAGCACCTGTCTGCCTGGGAGCCCTTCCCGGGGGAGGACCGGGTCAAGCGGGTGGACCTGCAATACCTGGCCCGGCAGACGGACCGGTACTTCATGCCCTACTATGTGTTCTGGGCGGAATGTGACGACGGGGAGCAGGGCGTGTGCTATCGCCCCTATTACGTTCCGGCGGTGGCGGATGCCTACATTGCCGGCATGCCCCAAAGCCCCACCGGGGCGGCATAAGCGCATATAAGGTGCGGGACTTACATCCCGCACCTTATATTTTACTCTCCCTTATACTTCCGCCGGGTGGCCAGGCCGCCCCGTATGTGCCGCTGGGCCTTGTTCTCCTCCAGCACCTCCTTCACCTGCAGATACAGCGCCCGGTTATAGGCCGGCAGCCGCTCGGACAGGTCCTTATGCACCGTGGACTTGCTGACGCCGAATTTCCCCGCCGCCGCACGCACCGTTGCCCGGTTTTCTATCAGGTAAAGGGCCAGCTGACAGGCCCGTTCCTCCATGTTCCCTTTGATAGCGCACCACTCCTAAGCCATACTATGCACCATCACTATATGCCCGGCTTCCCGGCGGCAGAACACCGGCTTTTCCCTTGTCACGGAAACCGTTTTCTGGTATAATCATCCCCAGAAATCCACAGGAGGACATCCTTATGAAGAAAATTGCCGTCATCACCGGCGCATCCAGCGGCATGGGCCGCCGGTTCGCCGAAACCGTGGACACCTTCGGCCGCTTCGATGAGGTATGGGTCATCGCCCGCCACCAGAAGGCCCTGGAGGAGCTGCGGGACCAGGTTCCCTATCCCATCCGCCCCCTGGCCCTGGACCTGACGGACCGGGGCAGCTTCCAGACCTATGCCGACGCCCTGGCGGAGGAGCCGGTGGAGGTGGGCCTTTTGGTCAACGCCAGCGGCTTCGGCAAGTTCCGGGCCGTGGTGGACACGCCTCTGGAGACCAACCTGAACATGGTGGACCTGAACTGTCAGGCGGTGATGGCCCTGTGCCAGCTGACGGCCCCCTATATGCCACGGGGCGGACAGATCATCAATATTGCCTCGGTGGCGGCGTTCCAGCCCATCCCCTATATCAACGTGTACGGGGCCAGCAAGGCCTTTGTGCTGAGCTTCAGCCGGGCTCTGAACCGGGAGCTGCGGAGCCGGGGCGTTGGGGTCATGGCCCTGTGCCCCTTCTGGACCCGGACGGCCTTCTTTGACCGGGCCACCACCGAGGGCGGCGGCGAATCCGTGGTGAAGAAGTATGTGGCCATGTATGAGCCGGAGCAGCTGGTGCAGCGGGCCTGGCGGGACGCCAGGCGGGGCAGGGACGTGAGCCAGTTCGGCTTCGTGGCCCGGTTCCAGACGGCACTGACGAAGCTCCTGCCCCACAGCCTGGTGATGGACGTCTGGATGCGGCAGCAAAAGCTGCAATAAAGCCTTGCAAAGCCCGGGGAAACGGCATATAATAATAAATTATCTGTACTACAAGGAGAGATCAAGATGGATCGCATGAAAATCGCAGCCATCTTTGCCGACCAGGAGCAACTGGGCGGCAAGGAGATCACCGTGTGCGGCTGGGCCCGCACCATCCGGGATATGAAAACCTTCGGCTTCATCGAGCTTAACGACGGCTCCTGCTTCCGCAATTTGCAGGTGGTCATGAGCGCCGATGAACTGCATAATTATAAGGAAATCGCGGGACAGAACGTGGGCGCGGCCCTGATCGTCCGGGGCGCCGTGGTGCTGACGCCGGAGGCCAAGCAGCCCCTGGAGCTGAAGGCCGCCGAGATCGCCGTGGAGGGCCGGTCCACCCCCGACTATCCCCTGCAAAAAAAGCGCCACAGTGTGGAATTCCTGCGGACCATCCAGCATCTGCGTCCCCGGACCAACCTGTTTTCCGCCACCTTCCGGGTCCGCAGCGCGGCGGCCTATGCCGTGCATGAGTTCTTCCAGAGCCGGGGCTTTGTGTATGTCCACACCCCCATCATCACCGGGTCCGACTGCGAGGGCGCAGGCGAGATGTTCCAGGTGACCACCCTGGACCTGAACAATGTGCCCAAGACTGCGGACGGCCAGGTGGATTACAGCCAGGATTTCTTCGGCAAGAAAACCAGCCTCACCGTGTCCGGCCAGCTGAACGCCGAGAACTTCGCCATGGCCTTCGGCGATGTGTATACCTTCGGCCCCACCTTCCGGGCCGAGAACTCCAACACCCAGCGCCATGCCGCCGAGTTCTGGATGATCGAGCCGGAGATGGCCTTCTGCGACCTGGCCGGTGATATGGACGTGGCCGAGGCCATGATCAAGCACATCATCACCCGGGTGCTGGAGCGCTGCCCGGATGAGATCAACTTCTTCAACAGCTTCGTGGACAAGGGGCTCAAGGCCCGGCTGGAGCATGTGGCCACCTCCGATTTCGCCCGGGTCAGCTATACCGAGGCGGTGGAGATCCTGAAAAAGCACAACGACCGGTTCGAGTACCGGGTGGACTGGGGCACGGACCTGCAGACCGAGCACGAACGGTATCTGACGGAGCAGATCTATCAGCGGCCTGTGTTCGTCACCGACTATCCCAAGGAGATCAAGGCGTTTTATATGCGCCTGAACGACGACGGCAAAACCGTGGCCGCGGCGGACTGCCTGGTCCCCGGCATCGGCGAGATCATCGGCGGCAGCCAGCGCGAGGAGCGATTGGACATGCTGGAGGCCCGCATCCGGGAGCTGGGCATGAAGCCCGAGGACTACTGGTGGTACTGCGACCTGCGGCGCTATGGCAGCTGCCGCCACGCCGGCTTCGGCCTGGGCTTCGAGCGCATGGTCATGTATCTGACGGGCGTCAGCAACATCCGGGATGTGGAGCTCCACCCCCGCACCGTGGGCAACGCCGAATTCTGAGAAATACACAAAAATAGAGGCTCCCCCAGCCGGGGGAGCCTCTATTTTGAACTGTCCGAAAAGGGTGAAACCCTTTTTGGACAAAAGGCTTGCAGTCTGCTGCGCGCATAATTGGTTCGCCGATGGCGAACCAATTCCACACTTGCAGCCTGAGCAGAATTTTCGGCCAGGTACACGCCCCGGCCGAAAATGATTTCATTTGCTTTGCCGCCTGCGGGCGGCAAACTCTGCGAGGCTTCTTTGGATTCTGTGAGGGCAGGTCACTGCTCCTTGGAGATGTCCATGCCGAAATACTTCACGGACAGCCGGGACAAGGTACCGTCGGCGTCCATCTGGGCCAGGGCATCGTTGATGGCCGCCAGCAGGGTGGCGCTGTCGTCCCCCTTGCGCACCGGGATGGCCACCCGCTCCGGCTCGTCGGAGAAGGCCACCACCTGGATGTTGGCGTCGGGATGGGTGCGCTGATAGTCGGCGAACACCACCTCGGCGTTCAGGGTGGCGTCGATGCGGCCGGACAGCAGCAGCTCGATGGTCTGGTTCAGGTCGTCCACACCGGTGACGGTGGCGCCATAGCTCTCCGCCAGGGCGGCATAGTTGCTGGAGATGGTGTTGGCGGTGCGCTTGCCCTTCAGGTCCTCCATGGAGTGGATCTGGTCATAGTCCCCCCGCACCAGCACGGCGGTGCGGTTGAAGGCATAGGGGGTGGAGAAATTGTACTTCTCCTCCCGGTCCGGGGCGATGCCCACCCGGGACAGCCCATAGAACACGATGAACAGCTGCACCAGCAGCGGCGTTCCCCGGAAGATCCAGATATAGAACCGGGCCACCCGCCGCAGCACCGGCACGTTGGCAAACTGCACCAGGGCCATGGCCACCGCGATGATCAGCGCCAGGGTGAAGGAGATGGCCGTCAGGGGAATGGTCATGGTCAGCCCCGGCAGCAGGATTTTGGGAAAGGAGTCCAGGAACAGCTCCCACAATTTTCCAGAAAACATTGGATCCCTCTTTTCACGCAGAATCAGCCGCCCCGGACACAACCGGCACGGCTGTTAAATTTTCCCATCGGCCCTATGATAACCGAAACCGCCCCGTTCGTCAAGAACCCCGCAGGAAACCGCGCTGCCCGGAGGGAACCAATTTTCCCTCCGGGCAGCGCCCTATTTTTCGTGATTATGCCCCGAAATAGGACAGAATTTCCTGCATTCGGCCGCTCTGGGCCACGTCCAGCCCGGCGGGACAGGGGTGGCCGTGCTTGCGGTATACGCATTTGCCCATGGCGTCCGCCGGGGCGAAGCCGCTGATGGCGGAATAGTCCCGCTGCTCCGCCGGGGCCTCCAAAAACCCCAGCACCTGCCGCAGCTGCTGCCGGTTTCCGCCGCCGATGACGGAGGAGCCCATGCCGATGACGCTGATCTTTTCCCCGCCGTGGGGCAGCGCGCGATATTCCGTGTGTATTCTCCTGACTTTGTTATATTTCTCAGTCCAGGGCGTCCCGGCTTTCGAACACGTCCCGGATGGAGCCATTGCGGTCGATCTCCGGCTCCGGAGCCGGGGCCTTGGCCATCTTCAGCTCCTGCCACTTGGCCTTGTCGATCAGCAGCTGCCGGGGCTTGGACCCCTCGAAGGGACCCACATAGCCCCGCTCCTCCATCTGATCCACCAGGCGGGCCGCCCGGGCATAGCCCAGCTTCAGCCGCCGCTGCAGCATGGACACGGAGGCCTGTCCCGTCTCCAGCACCACGTCCACGGCGGCGCTGAGCAGCTCGTCGTCGGGGCTCTCCCCGGCAGGCTCCGGCGCGCCGGCGGACTTGCCGCCGCCCTTTTCCTTCTCCTTCACCGCCTGCTCGATCTTGTCCATCACGTCCTGGGAATACTCCGCCTCGCCGCTCTGCTTCACATAGTCCACCACCCGCTCGATCTCCTCCGGGGTGATGAAGCAGCCCTGGACCCGGGTGGGCTTCCCGGCCCCCAGCGGGGCGTACAGCATGTCGCCCTTGCCCACCAGCTTCTCCGCGCCGGTGGTGTCCAGGATGATGCGGGACTCCAGGGACGAGGCCACAGCGAAGGCAATGCGGCTGGGGATATTGGCCTTCATCAGGCCGGTGATCACGTCGGAGGAGGGCCGCTGGGTGGCGATGACCAGGTGCATCCCGGCGGCGCGGCCCATCTGGGCCACCCGGCAGATGGATTCCTCCACCTCCTTGGCGGCCACCAGCATCAGGTCCGCCAGCTCGTCGATGACCACCACCACGGTGGGCATTTTTTTCAGCTCCTGGCTGCGTCCGGCCAGGGCGTTGAACCCGGCCAGGTCCTTCACCCCGTTTTCCGAGAACAGCTTATAGCGCTTCATCATCTCATACACCGCCCACTGCAGGGCCCCGGCGGCCTTTTTGGGGTCCGTCACCACGGGGATCAGCAGGTGCGGGATGCCGTTGTAGGGGGCCAGCTCCACCATCTTCGGGTCCACCATGATGAACCGGACCTCCTCCGGGGTGGACTTGTACAGCAGACTCACGATCAGCGAGTTGGTGCACACGGACTTACCGGAGCCGGTGGTGCCGGCGATCAGCACATGGGGCAGTCTCGCGATGTCCCCCACGATGCAGTTGCCGCCGATGTCCTTGCCCACGGCGAAGGCCACCCGGGACTTGTGCTCGGCAAAGGCCCGGGAGTCGATGACGTCCCGGATGCGCACCGCCGTCACCACCCGGTTGGGCACCTCAATGCCCACCACGGAGCTTTTGTTGGGGATGGGCGCAATGCGCACGCCGCCGCTGCCCAGGGCCAGGGCGATGTCGTCGGCCAGGTTGGTGAGCTTGGACAGCTTCACCCCCTGGTCCAGGGTAAATTCGTACCGGGTGACGCTGGGCCCGTGGACCACGTCCCCGGGCTTGGCGTCCACGCCGAAGCTGGTGATGGTCTGGGCCAGGCGGCGGGAGTTGTTCCGCAGCTCCGCCCCCACCTCGGTATAGTTGTCGTCGCTGTTCTGGTCCAGCAGGGTCACCGGGGGATACTGATACGCCTCTTCCGGCTCCGCCAGCTCCTCCTCGATGGCCTGGCTCACCTCCTGGGCGTGCTGCTCCACCTCCCGGGCGGCGGATTCCTGGCTCCGGCGGGACTTTTTCTCCGGCTGGGGGGCAGGCTCCGGCTCCGGCTGGGCCGCAGGCTGCGCTTCCGGCGCAGGCTCCGGCTCCTGGGGCCGCAGCACCTGGTCCGGGGTCATCACGTCCTCCCCTCTGCGAGAGAAGAAGCCCTTCCCCTTCTTCCGGGGCAGAGGCTCATCGGGAATCTCCTGGGGCTCAGGTTTGGGCTCCGGCTTGGGTTCGGGCTTGGGCCGCACCGGCTCATCCTCCAGGGGCACATCCACCGATGGACGCTGCCGCCGGGGCTTTTCCGGCCGGGCCGGGCGCTCCGGCTCCGGCTCATAGGGGACCCGGTCACGGGCCCGCTGCACCAGCTCCCGGGGGGATACCCGCAGCGCCGCGAATACCGCCGCCGCCAGCAGCAGAAGCAGCACGATCACGGACACCACCGTGCCCACCAGCCGCTTCATGCCCATGGCCAGTCCACCGGCCAGTGCGCCGCCGCTTTGCAGCAGCAGGCCGCTGGCCCACAGACTCTTCATGGTCGGGGCCAGGCCGGTGACGGCCTCTCCCCTATACAAAAACAGGTGCAGGATGGCCCCCAGCAGCACCGGCAGCACCAGGGCGCAGACCGTCCGCAGCACCACCGGACGGCCCCGGTGGGCCAGCAGGTTCACCCCCGCCAGGGCCAGGGCCGGGGCCGCCAGCCAATAGCCGTAGCCCGCCAGGCCCTTCAGCAGGTTCCCCAGCAGGTTCAGCACAATGGCGTCCGCCTGGAAATAGCTGACCACCACGCACAAGGCCAGCAGCAGGCACACGCCGCCGCTCACCTCCCGCCGGATCGGCGGGAGGGCGGATTTCTGCGGAGCCGTCTTTTTGGTTGTGGTTTTTTTCTTCTGTCCGGACGCCATAGTGGTTCCTTTCTCTTATTTAATGAGCTGCACCACGATGGTCAGCAGACCCACGGCCCAGCAGTAATAGGCAAACGCGCCGAATTTTCCCTTGTTGGCAATGCGCCGCAGCAGGCCGATGCACAGATACCCGGACACCGCCGCCGTGGCCACGCCGATCAGATACACCGGCACCTGGCTCCAGTCGACTCCTGCCTCCACGGCGTCCTTCAGGCTCAGGATGTTGGCCCCCAGCACCGCCGGAATGGACAGCAGGAAGGAAAACCGCACCGCAAACTTCCGGTCGAAGCCCACGAAGCACCCGGAGGTGATGGTCATGCCGGACCGGGAGATGCCCGGCACCGTGGCGACGGCCTGGCTCACGCCCACCGCCACCGCATCCAGCAGCGATGCCGTTCGCTCGTTCTTCCTCCCCTTCTTCACCCGGTCGCTGGCGAATAACAGGAAGCCCGTGACGATCAGGGCCCCGCCGATGAACAGCATGTTATTGCTCAGGCCCAGAACCTTGTCCTTGATGGGCAGCACCGCAAACAGCGGCAGGGTGCCCAGGATGATCAGCAGGATCAGTCTCCGGGCCGGAGGCAGGGGCTTGGGGGTGGACCGGTGGGCCAGGTCCCCGATGCCCCGGAAGAACTCGGCGATCATGTCCTTGATGTCCTTCCAGTAGGCCACGAATACCGCCCCTAAGGTGCCCAGGTGCAGCAGCACGTCAAAAAATTCCGGCACCTCCGCGTCGATGTGCAGCAGGTTCTGCGCGATGGACAGATGTCCGGAGCTGGAAATGGGCAAAAACTCCGCCACGCCCTGCACCAGGCCCAGCAGGAAGGAAGAAAAAGCGTTCATATTTACATTCTCCTGTCTTTCAGATTACATTTTGTTTATTTCTGTCGGATTATTCCGATCTGTATTCGCCCCAAAAATACGGATACATTTGTACTATAGCACACTCCGGGGGAAATTACCAGTGTAATTTGCGCCCCGGGGAAAAGATTTCCCCGGGGCAGGCGGGCCGCAAAAAAAGGGCGGACGCCGGCGTCCGCCCTGATCTTTATCCGAACAATAGGATGCACCACCAGATGGCGCCGATGACAGATACGACCAGCCCCAGCAGGAGCATGATGCCCCGGGCCAGGTCCGTGGCCTGAAGCTTTTCCGAGTTGTCATAGAAAAAGCCCAGCAGGAATTTGTCCAGGGCGATGGCGGGCTTCAGCAGCAGGGGGAGCACCAGGCCCAGCAGCAGGAACAGCCCCGCCGTGAGAAATTCCCCGGACCGCCCGGCAATGCGGGTCTGGTGATTGCCCAGGGCCATGCTGTACAGCGTGTTGTCGGTCAGTCCCGGGCTGAACCCGGCCTTCTCCTGGACCAGGGTGCTGATGGACCAGCTGTCACCCGCTGTCATGAACGTTCCGGTGGCGGTGTTGTAGGTGACGTTGCGGACCACACCGTCCATGGCCATTTCCGCCGCCCGATAGGAGCCGTTTTCCGCCAGGGACAGGGTAAACTCCGCCGTCTGCCCTGTGGGGGAGTGAATGCGCAGGCGGTTGTCCTCCGTCACCTCCACCGTGGAGCAGCCTGGGCGGGTATAGGTCCTGCTCTGTTCCCCGGCGGCCATGCGGTAAAAGCCGCCGTAGTTCCACACGCCGGGGCGCAGGCCCCACACCAGGGCCGAGACCGCCAGGAGCACTGCGGCGGCCAGTTCGATTTTCCAGATGATGCTTTTCATGATGGATTCCCTCACCTTTCCAGCGAATTTCCGTCTGTTGCAGCTGTGGTTCTCTGTACAGTTATGTTACTATATTTACGCAGAATTGTCAACGGAAAAAAATTGTTTTCGATTTAATATTTATTATTCTTTATGGCCGCCGGGGGCAGCGGGCCGTCGATCTCCCGGTGAATGGCTTCCCGGGAAAGTCTGCCGGGGTTGAAATAAACCTTGGAGGCGATCACGACCTTACCCCGGCTGACATTCTTTTTAGGGCCTTGCCAAAGCTCATGCAGCCCACGCAGACCTTGGAAATTTCCATATCGGTCTTACCTAATTTCGTGTATTCCATGCGTCAGCGCTCCTCATTCTCACTTTCCTCGGTGTCACCCTTTACCGGGCGGCACCGTGTTTTTTACTCCGTTGCGATTTTTCAGGGGGCGTGGTAAAATGTATTTTGCAGGGCTGTGAGCATTTATTTTTCCTTGCAGTCAATGCCGCCCTGCTGGACACCACGCCGCTTATTACCCACCCCTTCCCGCTGAGCGAGATTCAGGAGGCCTACCGCATCTTTGAAAACCGTCTGGACGGCGTCATCAAGGTGGCCATCACGGCGCATCCCTCAAAAACATAATACGGAGAGAAAACCATGGCTTTTGACTTCAAGAAAGAATACAAAGAATTCTATATGCCGAAGAACCGGCCGGAGATCGTAACCGTGCCGAAGGCAAACTATATCGCTGTCAGAGGAAGCGGCGACCCCAACGAGGCGGGCGGCGCCTACCAGCAGGCCATCGGCGTGCTGTATGCGGTTGCGTACACACTGAAAATGAGCTGCAAGACCGATTACAAAATGGAGGGCTTCTTTGAATATGTCGTCCCGCCGCTGGAGGGCTTCTGGTGGCAGGATGGGAAAGACGGCATCGATTATGCCGACAAATCTGCATTCCACTGGATCTCCGTGATCCGCCTGCCGGATTTTGTGACCCGGAAGGACTTTGTGTGGGCTGTGGAAACGGCGGCGAAGAAGAAAAAGCTGGACTGCTCAACGGCGGAGTTTCTGACCATCGAGGAGGGACTTTGCGTGCAGATGATGCACCTGGGGCCTTTTGACCAGGAGCCTGCATCGGTTGCGCTGATGGACGCCTATCTGGCGGAACACGGCTACGAGAATGACCTGAGCGAAACAAGGCTGCATCACGAAATCTACCTGTCGGATGCCAGAAAGGTCGCACCTGAAAAGTGGAGGACCGTCATCCGGCACCCGATCAAAAAGAGATAGACAAATCGGAAGTTGAGGAGGTAAGTATGATAGTACCTGTAGATGAAACAAATCTTCTTCAAGCCGCAACCATCCATTCAATTTCCTGGAAGGAATCGC
>ENA-OWOV01000030-OWOV01000030.1-gut-metagenome-genome-assembly--contig:-NODE-30-length-64331-cov-9.402932_pt1 | contig 64331 bp, 59 predicted proteins | sample MGYA00248247_ERZ651799 | MGnify/ENA primary metagenome ERZ651799 (study PRJEB26908, sample SAMEA4031712) | gut metagenome | biome: gut; feature: normal infant; material: stool | place: China | collected 2015 ...
AAAACCCAAATCGAAGCCCAGCGCAGCGGGTTCGATTTGGAAAGGAGGAGCAGCGGCATGAGCGCGCTCTGACTTATGAAATAAGTCGGAGCAAGCGATATAGAGCTTGCTCCGACGTGGTGCCGGTGGTGGGACTCGAACCCACACGGAGTCGCCCCCGGCGGATTTTGAATCCGCTACGTCTACCATTCCATCACACCGGCATGTGACCCGAGTATTATACCGTATTTTCATTCCAAATGCAAGACAAAAATTGCGGCCCCGCCGGGGGCCGCAATTTGGCTTGTCAGAACGGACTTACTGCTTTGTCCACTGGACGGGCAGCTCTACATGGAGGTCGTCCAGATTATCAAAGAGCTCATAGCTGCCGCCGGTCCACTGCATGGTGCCGCCGGACAGGGTGTATTCGGCGCAGCTGTCATCGCTGAAGGTGTCTGCCTTATCGCTGAGATACAGCTTGCCCTTGGCTGCCCGGAAATAGCCGGACTCATTTTCATCCGCCAGGCCGTCCATCATCTGGTCCACGTCTATCGAGGCGTCCATCATCTGCTGCACATATTCCTCCACGGTGACGCCCTCGGCCGCCATGGCCTCGTCAATGTCGGCCCGGTTCATGCCCTGATCCTCCAGCTGCTGATAGATCATCTCCACCGCCGCAGGGATCAGCGCGTCAATGTAGGTCTGGAGGGAGGTTTTCAGGGCGTCCCGATCCACGTTCAGCGTATAGGTGCCGTCCTCGTTCAGCTTCAGCACAAACACCATCTCCATGGTGGCGTCCGTGGCCAGGTCCATCCCGGCCCCCTGGTTGACGCCCTCCTGGAACATCTCCGTCATGTCGCAATTCCATTTCCAGGTGCCCGCCACCTGGGCGTTGTCGTCGCCGCTGCACGCCGTCAGGCTCAGGGCCATCATCAGCGTCAGCAGCACAGCAATGATGCGTTTCATACTCTTTCTCCTTTATTCATCTTTCTTCCTGGCCGTTCAGACCATGTCCAGTTTACACAATTTTAACTGTTATGTCAATCATATTTTTCCTGTTTTCCATTAAAATCAAAAAAACCGGGGGAGAACGGCCCTCTATTGGAAGAATCTGCCGGAAAAGCCAAATTACCTATTGACTTGGTAGTTAATTTCGGTTATACTCCAATTACAAACCAAACCGATAGGTAATTCAAGCCTGAAACAGGGAGGAATATACAAATGACTGTTTACGCAGATAACGCGGCCACCACCAGGATGAGCCGGACGGCCCTGGACGCCATGCTCCCCGCCATGGAGGAGAACTACGGCAACCCCTCCAGCCTGCACAGCGTGGGCCAGCGGGCGGCGGAGCTGCTGATGAAGAGCCGCGAGACCGTGGCCCGGTGCCTGAACTGCCAGCCCCGTGAGATCATCTTCACCTCCGGCGGCAGCGAGGCCGACAACCAGGCCCTGCTTTCCGCCGCCGCCATCGGCCGCCGCAAGGGCAAGATGCACATCATCTCCACCGCCTTCGAGCACCACGCCATTCTCCACACCCTGAAGAAGCTGGAGAAGGAGGGCTTCCAGGTGGAGCTGCTGCCGGTCCACGAAAACGGCATGGTCTCCGCCCGGCAGGTGGCCGACGCCATCCGGGAGGACACCTGCCTGGTGACTGTCATGTACGCCAACAACGAGATCGGCAGCATCCTGCCCATTGAGGAGATCGGCGCCGTGTGCCGGGAAAAGGGCGTTCTGTTCCACACCGACGCCGTTCAGGCGGCGGGCCACCTGCCCATCGACGTCCAGACCCAGCACATTGATATGCTGAGCCTCTCCGGCCATAAGTTCCACGGCCCCAAGGGCGTGGGCGCCCTGTATGTCCGGGGCGGCATCCCCCTGGTGAACGTCATCGAGGGCGGCGCCCAAGAGCGGGGCAAGCGGGCCGGTACGGAGAATGTCCCCGGCATCGCCGGTATGGCCGCCGCTCTGGAGGATGCCTGCGCCCACATGGAGGAAACCCGCGTGAAGGTCACGGCCCTGCGGGACCGGCTGATTGAGGGCCTGTCCAAGATTCCCCACAGCGCCGTCAACGGCGACCTGGAGCACCGTCTGCCCGGCAACGTGAGCTTCTGCTTCGAGGGCATTGAGGGCGAGTCCCTGCTTCTGCTGCTGGACGCCGCTGGCATCTGCGCCTCCTCCGGCTCCGCCTGCACCTCCGGCTCCCTGGACCCCAGCCATGTGCTGCTGGCCATCGGCCGGCCCCACGAGGTGGCCCACGGCTCCCTGCGGCTGAGCCTGTGCGAGTGGAACACCCAGGAGGAGGTGGACCACATCCTGCGGGAGGTTCCCCGGGTGGTGGAGTACCTGCGGTCCATGTCTCCGGTGTGGAAGGACCTGGAATCCGGTAAGAAAGCATTCATGCTGTGACAACGAAAGGAGCGTTTTGAATATGGCACTGTACAGCGATATCGTGATGGATCATTTCATGCACCCCCGCAACGTGGGTGAGATCGAGAACCCCGACGGCGTGGGCCAGGTGGGTAACGCCAAGTGCGGCGACATTATGAAGATGTACCTGAAAATCCGGGACAACGTCATCCAGGACGTGAAGTTCGAGACCTTCGGCTGCGGCAGCGCCATCGCCTCGTCCTCCATGGCTACCGAGATGATCAAGGGCAAGACCATCGACGAGGCCCTGGCCGTTACCAACCGCCAGGTGGTGGACGCCCTGGGCGGCCTGCCCGCCCACAAGCTCCACTGCTCCGTGCTGGCGGAGGAGTCCATCAAGTCCGCCATCAAGGACTACTATGACCGCCACGGCATCGAGTATGACCACAGCAAGTTCCCGGAGGACTGCGGCTCCTGCGAAAGCTGCCGGATGGTGTGATATGGTCATTTCCAGCAAGGGCCGCTATGCCCTGCGGGTGATGGTGGACCTGGCGGAGCACGGCGGCGACGGCTACGTCTCCATGCGGGACGTGGCCCGGCGTCAGGAGATCTCCGACAAATACGCCGGCCAGATCATGACCCTGCTGAGCCGGGCGGGACTGGTGGACGGCGTCACCGGCAAGGGCGGCGGCTATCGCCTGACCCGCAGGCCGGAGGAGTACCCCCTGGGGGAGATTCTCCGCCTGACGGAGGGCTCCCTGGCCCCGGTGGCCTGTCTGGAGGAGGGGGCCCACCCCTGCGGCCGGGCCTCCCGCTGCCGGACCCTGCCGGTGTGGAACCGCCTGGGCCAGCTCATCGGCGACTATCTGGACAGCGTGACCCTGCGGGACCTTCTGAAAACCGACGAATAACCCCCGCGCCGGACCTTTGGCTTGCCAAAGGTCCGGCGCGTATGCTATACTGGATAAAAATCCCGCCGCAACCTGAGGTTTCCTGCCGTTTTCCGGGGAAATACCCCGGCGCAACCTGAGGTTGGTGGATTTTATCCCCGGCGGGGCGTACAATGGGACCATACAGACGGGGCATCCCCCGAAAAAAGGAGGCACGCGCCATGAGCGACAGCTTTTTCTCCGGCGACGGATTCATTTCCATCTTCTTCCTGCTTTTCATCGTGGCCTTTGTGACGATCCTGGGCATGATCCTGGTGACGTTCGTCCGGGAGCTGTCCCAGCGGAACAGGAACAACCACTCCCCCCGGCTGACGGTGGAGGCCGCAGTGGTGGCCAAGCGCCAGAGCTTCTCCTCCCACCGCAGCGGCGGTGAGATGCACACCACCACCTCCACCCGGTATTTCGCCACCTTCCAGGTGGAAAGCGGCGACCGCATGGAGCTGCAGATGAGCGGCCAGGACTACGGTATGCTGGTGGAGGGGGACCGGGGCCGCCTGACCTTCCAGGGGACCCGGTATCTGGACTTTCAGCGGATGTGATATAAAGGAGGACACGCCATGGCAACGATACACTGCAAGGCCTGCGGAAAGAGCTATAACTACGAGAAAAACGGCTGCTGCCCGGAGTGCGGGGCCTATAACCGCCCGCCCCGGCGGGAGCGGGTAGACGCCGACGGCACGGTGCACCACCTGACGGGGCAGGAGCGCCGTTCCGTCCCCCGTGGGGGCAAGGTGTGCTTCGAGAAGAAGGAGTGCCACGAGAAGAAGGTCTGCTTCGAGGATGAGGCCCGCCAGGTCCGGGAAAAGCTGAATAACCTCAGCGGCCCGGCCCGCCAGGTGAGCCTGGTGGGAGTGCTGGTGGCGGGGCTGATCATCCTGTCCCTGGTCAGCTCCATCGTCTCCAGCTGCCAGGCCCGCCACCCGGATTATCCCGTCGACCCGGTCACCCCCGCCACCCAGGAACCGGCGGTGTCCCAGGACTGGCTGTGGTGGAGTGACTGGCAGGGAGGCCGGGTGGGCCTGTTGGGCGCGTCCTATGAGGACGGCACCCTTCAGGTGGAGCTGGAGATCCAACGGGACCCCGGAGACGTGCTGCTGGACGACTTCTGGCTTTACTGCGTGGACGAGGACGGCCAGGAGCTGACCCGGGCGGTCAGCGACGCCAGCTGCCAGGAGCAGTACTGGACTCTGCGTTTTGACCTGTCCGCCGACTGGTACGACAACCTTCAGTATGTGGAGCTGCAGCTGCTGGCCCCGGACGGAACCCAGGATGGTTTTCTCCTTCTGTTGTACCAGGGCGATGGCGCTCTGGCAGGCTGAAGGGCCTGACCCGGCCCGCTGAGGGCAGCGGGCCGGACGCCCTTGGCTCTCCCTCTGGGAGAGCTGTCACCGAAGGTGACTGAGAGGGCCTGTAGGGACGTGATATGGCGCTTTCGTAGGGCGGGGCCCGTGTCTGCCCACCGTCGTGCCAGCCGACTGGCAGGCATTGTCATGCCCGCTGACCGGGGCACTTCCTCGAAATCGCCTTGTTTCATCCGCCGCAGGCGGCGCTTCGGCAATTTTCCCGTCGATCACCGGCAATCCTCTTGATACACCAGCGCAAGGGCTGCGGCAGACGCCGCAGCCCTTGCGCTTATTTGGCCCCGCCTGCACACGCCGGACTTTCGTACAGCTTCCCGTGCACGAAATAGTTGTACGACCGGCATCCTCCGGCGCACCACGGTCCCATCCGGCACCGGGCGCATTGCCCCGTCAGCATCTCCCGCCGGAACTGCCGGTTGTACGCAAAGGCCCCCGGGTCCTCCCAGATATCCCGCAGCTTCCGCTGCCGCAGATTCCCCTCGTTGAACCGCTCATCGTACAGCGATTCGCACCCCCGCACGTTGCCCGCGCTGTCGATGCCAATGGCGGAGATACCCGCCCGGCACCCCTGGAAGCAGGCCCCATCGGCCCCCCGCAGGCGCAGCTCCTCATCTGTAAAGTACCCCACGTTGTCAGCCGCCCCCAGCATAAACGGCGCTTCCGCCCGGTGCCGCATCACGAAAGCGATGACCTCCGCCGGGTCGATGCGCCAGTCCAGCTCCCGGGCGGCGTTGCCCATAGGCGAGCACGCCTGCAGCTGCCACGCGGCAATGCCGGACCCCTCCAGCACCCGGTACAGCTCCTCCAGCCGCCCCATGCAGTCCCGCCGCAGGGTGGAGATCACCGACACCGGCATCCCCGCTGCCGTCAGCGCCCGGACGGCCTCCATGGCCCGCTTAAAACTCCCGGCCTGCCGCCCGGCGTCATGCACGTCCTCCGGCCCGTCGATGGACACCGCCACCGACGCCACCCCCGCCTGCTTCAGCTGTTCCAGCACCTCCGGCGACATCATGTACCCGTTGGTGATCACGTCCACCCGGACGCCCAGCCCGGTCAGCCGCCCGGCGATCTGCGCCCAGTCCCGCCGCAGGAACACCTCGCCCCCGATCAGCGATACCCTCCGGCAGCCCAGATCCGCCAGCTGCTCCGCCGCGTCCATACACTCCGCCGTGGACAGCTCGTCCGCCCTGGCCCGCCCCCCGGCGGACCCGCAGTACCTGCATCCGAAGCAGCACGCCAGCGTCAGCTCCCACACGCAGCTCGTAAGCCGGAACCCGCTCATTTCTCTTCCTTGATCACCGGCGCGGCATACACCGCCATGATGGGCGGCTCCTTCCGGTCCTTGATCCCCGGCCTTTTCAGCGGCTTTTCCTGCATCAGCCGCTCCAGCGCCTCCCTGGGGTCCTCCTGGGGATACCCGCTCTGCTTCTTCTCGTTCATGGTCAGAACCCTCCTCATCTGTTGGTTATCCCCCTTATTATACCACCCCCGCCCCCCTCCGTCCACCCCGGTTTCCCCAGAATACACTTGCATTCGACACCCCTTTGTGATACAATGCCAAGCAGGCGTAAAAATATCGCAAACAAGTCCCAAAACCTCTTGCAAACGATATCGGAATGGTGTACAATGGATACCATCCAGAATTGTCCCTGCAGAACCCAAGTCAATTGGGGCCGCCCGGCCCCCAAAATAAACGAAATGGGAGGAATGAGAAAATGAAAACATGGAAACGGGCGTTGGCACTCGTGCTGGCGCTGGTCATGGCCCTGTCTCTGGTGGCCCTGCCGTCGTTCGCGGCGGGCGAGGGGGACAGCGCCGGGTTGCCCAATGGGGTTTCGGTCGTGAACCCCGGCGGCCCCACCGAAGGGGTCACTGGCATGGAAATGAGCAAGACCCTGCAGCTGAACGCTGACGGGAAAACCGGCACCCTGACCCTGGAGGCCTATGCCACCGGTAACTCTCAGGTGGTGCAGAAGAATGTCCCCCTGGACATCGTCCTGGTCCTGGACCAGTCTGGCTCTATGGCGTATACCTTCAGCGGAAACACAAAACGTCAGGCCGCCTTGAAGAATGCGGTGAAGAACTTCATCAGCTCTGTTGCCGACAAGTATGACCCTGAGACCAGCGACCACCGCATGGCGGTTGTGACGTTTGATAGTAGCGCCTCCACGCTTGTCAACTGGACTCAGGTGGACGGAACCGGTAAGGACACGCTGACTACAGCGATTGATGGGTTGCCGAAGTCTCCGGAGGGCGGCACGCAGGTTGGAAAGGGCATGCAGCGGGCGCAGACGTTGCTGGACAACAGCACCTACAAGGGTAGCAACCCGGCCCAGCGTACACAGGTGGTCATCATGTTCACCGATGGCGAGCCCGGCGATTATGACTTTGACATCAGCGTTGCCAACGATGCCATCAAGGCTGCCAAGACCATGAAGGACAATGGCGTTGTGGTATACACCATTGGCATTTTCACCGGTGCTGACCCCAGCCAGCTGTATGGAACGCGCCGGAATGCAAATAACGATGGTTCGGTAGGGGATTACTGGAACAGTGAAACTGCTTCCGCCAACCGCTACATGAACTATGTGTCCAGCAACTTTAAGACGGCGGCTGACTTGGGGTTGGAGGACTATTATGTTTATCATCGCATCACCAAGAACTACACCCGCGACAGCAGCAACTATTATCTTGCAGCCAGCGATGCTGACGGTCTGAACAATGTGTTCTCCACCATCAGCAGCACCATCGGCGGCTCGGACTCTACTCTGACGGCCACCGCCACCATGGTGGACGTGATTTCCAAGTACTTCCAGCTGCCCAAAAACTATCTGGATTCCCTCAAGGCGTACACCGTTCCCTTTACCGGCACCGATGCCAGCGGCAATCGCCAGTGGGGCGCGAATCAGACCAGTTACACACCCAGCGTTGAGGGCGACAAGGTTTCTGTCACCGGCTTTAACTACTCTGATAACTGGGTTGGCTTCCACACCGACAAGGATGGAAAACAGACTGCTCGCGGTAGCAAGATGGTCCTGGAGATTCCGATCCAGGTCAAGGACGACACGGTGGGCGAGGTTCCCACCAACGATCTGAACAACTCCGGCATTCTGGACGGAAACGGGGACATGTTCGCGAAATTCGTGAGCCCCGTGGTGAAATATGCTTACTTCACCGTGGTCCCCGTGACCAGCTCTGTGAACGAAAACGGCAAGAACTATGGCAGTCCTGGTCAGGAAAAGAAAGTCCGCCTGCTGGATAACCCGACCTATAACCTGGTGAACGAAGTCCCCAAAGACTTCCTCTACGGCGGCACCTTTAACGAGGAGGCCTGCACCACCGTCCACAAGGACGTCCAGGAGCAGGGCAACCCCATGGAGCTGAACCCCACCGAGAACGCCACCTACTATATCTGGGAGGTTCCCAACACCTATCTGACCCCCAGAAACTACAATGTCTGGCGTCACCTGCCGGAAAACAATGGCCAGAAGACCGTGGTCCGCCTGTATCCGCTTACTGCCGCCGACCGCACCCTGTATAAGCAGGTTGGCTTCGTCATCGACGGCCAGAACTATGTCTCCGGCTGCGATGAATTTAATGCCACGATCAACAATACCCCCACGCTGTATCAGACGGCTGTTGCCAAGCAGAATGGCCAGCATTATCAGACCCTGTACCTCGACAAGGGTACCATCAGAGCCAGCAACACGGCGATTGATGAAAGCGGCCTGGTAAGCGGCCAGCACATTGACGATGGCTGCCTGGCGGGCATCAAACTGGACGCCAATGGCATGATCAAGTTTAAGACCACCGGCGTGACCTTCCGGCCTTACTGGATCACCCTGGACAACGTCAAGGTCTACGGCACCACCGCCAGAACCTGCACCTATCTGGCAGATTCGGAGACTGCCCAGGTTACCAAGGACACCACTACTCTGCCCTGCGAATATATGGGCGATACGGTTACCACCCAGGCCATGAGCTTTGCGAAATCCTTCACCATGGACGACTCTCAGCCCGTGGTGGACGAGAGCCTGACCGTCACCGTGGTGGATGGCTCCAACACCACCCAGGTGAAGGTGGCCCCCAACGGCAGCGTCCGTGACCAGGTGGCCTACCAGGCCCCCGCCGGCAAGGTCTTTGCCGGTTGGTTCGCCGACCAGGCTTACACCACCCCCGCTGATCTGGACCAGATCACCCAGGATACCACCATCTACGCCAAGTACGTCAGCGACTCCTATCTGGACCTGGCTTACAGCCGCATCGGCCTGTTCCGTCTCCGTGGCGTCACCCTGATCTCCGCCGTGGATAACCCCGCCAACTATCAGGCCTCCGGCATCATCGTCAATGGTGATAAGCTCAACGTGTCCTACGCCAGCCGTTATCGGATCTTCAAGACTCCGGCTTCCCTGTTCGGTGCTGCCCGGAACGCCAAGCTTATGCTGGCTGATAAGAGCCTCTCCGGCACCGGCACTCTGGAAGTCACCCCCTATTGGATCACCCTGGACGGCACCGAGGTCCACGGTATCACCCACAGCCTGCATTACAACACCCGCACCATTTGGGAGTGAGGAAAGGAGAACAGCATGAACTTTATCGATCCTCAGCTCCAGCCGATTCTGGATAAGGACGCGGTTATTATTCCCGGCTCTGGCGGCGGTAACCTCCAGAGCATCGGCAATGGCCGCTATGCTATGACCCTCCCCGACGGCACCAAGGTCGTCGTGGACCAGTACGGCAACATCATCGGCTGAGCAAACCCCAAGCTGAGCAAAAACCCCAAGCGGGGGGATGGCATCCCATCCCCCCGCTTTCTTCCATCCATCCCTCTTGGCTCTCCCTCTGGGAGAGCTGTCACCGAAGGTGACTGAGAGGGCCCCCTGTCTGCCCCGCCGGTTGTTAGCCGAATCCCCGCCCCCAACGGGCATGGCAAAACCACAGGGAGGGCAGTAACCCGAGGGGGCAGGGGGGGGCCCCCCCCCCCCAACCCCCACCCCCCCCCCCCTCCTCTCTTGTCCCCCCCCCTGTTTTTGCTTCCCCCTATGTTTTTTTTTTGTTCCCCACCACCCCATCCACCACCCACACCACCCAAAAAGAACGCTTATGAAATTTCGTCTCAACCTGGCTGGCGTCCCTGTGGACGTCACCACCCAATACGATGAATACTATCCGTATTTTTTTCCCTACCTGGAAAAAAATACCGGGACGTCCCCCCTTATCCCGCCTTGTCCCGCCAATGACCGGGACATTCCCGCCGTGGAAATTTCCCCCCGGCGGCTTCAGACAGCTTCCAGAATTTACCCGCCGGATTCCGCCGCGTATTATGTGGAATATATGGAACTCTGCCCCGCCATCTCCTCTGCCATCACGGTTTTCGACCGCATCGTGTTCCACGCGGTTTCCTTTATCTGGAAGGACCTGGCCTGGCTGGTCACCGCCCCCAGCGGCACCGGCAAGTCCACCCACTATTGTCTCTGGAAACTCCTCTGTCCCGATGAAATTCAGATCATAAATGGGGATAAACCCATTGTATATATAGAAAATGACGAAGTATTCGTCACAACTTCTCCCTGGACAGGCAAAGAGAACATGTCTCAACGCCTGACCGCTAAATTAGGCGGAATTATTATCTTGGAACAGTCCGATTCCAATGAAATCACACGCCTGACCGTTCACGAATCCGCCGGAAAAGTCTTTTCCCAGTTCCTTTTTGACTGTAATACCGAACAGGAAGCAAAAACTGCCTGCCGTATCGCAGAAAAAATGCTGAAAACGCCGGTTTGGCTCCTGAAAAACCGCGGCGATATCGAATCTGCCAAATTGTGCCGAAAAACTCTGAAAACCTATCTGGCTTCCTCCGATTCCCACTGACCACGCATAAACGCAAAAATAGTTCTAAAAAATGGTGATTTATTATGAAATATACCGTTATTCCAGGCGTAATTCTTACGAAAATCTGCGATGAAGATTTCCTGGTAGCCACCGGCCCCGCCCGTGGCCGCGTCCCGTATGTTGAGGGGATCAATTCCACCGGTGCTTACTTTTTTTCAAAAATTCTTGATGGACTTTCCACAGAAGAAATTATAGAAGACGCTGTAAAATTATATGAAACGCCGGAAGAGGTTATTGCGCCCTCCTTTGAGCGCTTTATAGAGTCCCTCCTCCGCTCCGGCTATCTTGAAAAAAGTGAATTGTGAAATAATAATCATTCCTTGACGGGAAAATAAATATTTGATACAATAACAAAGCTTCAAATCAAATATTTATACAAAAAGGAGAAGAATCATGGAACGCGAAAAGCTGGGGTCCCGCCTGGGCTTCATCCTGCTGTCCGCCGGGTGCGCCATTGGCTGCGGAAATGTCTGGAAATTCCCCTGGATGTGCGGCCAATACGGTGGCGGCGGCTTCGTTTTGCTCTATTTTTTCTGCCTGGTGATTTTGGGCCTGCCGATCATGATTATGGAGTTCTGCGTGGGCCGGGCGGCACAGGCGAGCCCCATCAAAATGTATCAAAAACTGGAGAAAAAAGGCCAGAAATGGCACATTCATGGGTATGTTTCGTTCTTTGGGAGCGTGGCCCTGATGGCGTTTTACACGGTGGTCACCGGGTGGATCGTGTATTATTTTGTGCGGTTTCTGACGGGAAATATCCAGGATCTGGGATTTTCGTCCATGATTACAAACCCGGGGGTTAACGTGACCTATCTGGCGGTGACGGTGGTGCTGGCCTTCGGCATCCTGTGCTTCGGGCTGCAGGGCGGCCTGGAGCGGGTCACCAAATATATGATGATGCTGCTTCTGGTGCTGATGCTGGTGCTGGCGGTGCACAGCTTCACCCTGTCCGGCGCGGCGAAGGGGCTGCGGTTCTATCTGGTGCCGGACCTGTCCAAAATCAACGGCAGCGTGGTGGTGGGGGCCATGAACCAGGCCTTCTTCACCCTATCCGTGGGCATGGGTGCCATGGCCATTTTCGGCAGCTACATCGGAAAAGAGCACTCCCTGATGGGGGAGTCGGTGAACATCATCCTGCTGGATACCTTTGTGGCCATCGTGGCGGGGCTGATCATGTTCCCGGCCTGCTTTACCTATGGGGTGGAGGTCAACGCCGGCCCCAGCCTGCTGTTTGACACCATGGCCACCGTGTTCAACCACATGAACGGCGGCCGCTGGTGGGGAACCCTGTTCTTCCTGTTTATGGTGTTCGCGGCCCTGTCCACGGTGCTGGCGGTGTGCGAGGAGATACTGGCCATGGTGCGGGATCTTACCGGCTGGAGCCGCCCGGTAGGGTGCTTGGTCTGCGGCGGGGGCATCTTCCTGGTGGCGCTGACCACGGCCCTGGGTTACAGCGTGCTGCACTTCCAGCCCTTTGCAGAGGGCACCGCCTGGTTGGACCTGTGGGATTTCCTGGTGTCCAACAATATTCTGCCCCTGGGATCCCTGGTGCTTGCCCTGTTCTGCTGCAACCGGTTCGGCTGGGGCTGGGACAATTTCCTGCTGGAGGCCAACGCCGGGCAGGGCCTGAAGGTCCGCCCGTGGATGAAGCCGCTGTTCCGGTATGTGGTCCCGGCGGCCATCCTGTTCATCTATGTCTATGGCATGGCGACCTTCCAGTGGAAGTGACGTGAGCATAAGAAAAGGAGAGGCAAGTGCGGGTGGTCGTAAGACAGTTTCAGTCCCGGCAGTAATGTCTGCTGGGCTTGTTCTTGCATATATTAAAGCCAGATGATAGAATTAAACAAATCAATAAGTCGGAATAATAAGGTGGGTAAGGTCTAACATGCCAACAATTCAGTTAAAGGCGATGACGCGAGAACTATGTCACGAACTGTACAAGCATTGGACGAATGATGCGTCTATCTATATGGATATGCACCTGTTTCAGCCCTATGTTTATGACGAAGCTGCGGTAAATCGATATTTTGATATGAAGGGGCAGGATGCTTCACGCAGACTGTTTGCGATCATGCTTGGAGATAAGGTGATCGGGGAATTGCAATTGAAGCAGATCGACCATGATAAAAAAGAATGTTCCCTGAGTATCCATATGCAAAACGACGCAGTGAAGGGAAGGGGATACGGAACGCAGGCAGAACGTTTGGCGGTAAAAACCGCCTTTGACGAGTTGGGAATGGCTGCGGTAAACGCAGATACCATCAGGAAAAATACCCGGAGTCAGCATGTGCTGGAAAAGGTAGGCTTTCGCTTTGTTGGAGAAGATGAAACATTCAAATACTACCGTATCGAGCAGTAAACTCCAATTTGCCGAACTGATAAAGGGCGCACTTCTATACACCTTTCGGTGTGCCGTGCGAGCATCCCTTGCCTCTCCCTTTGGGAGAGGTGGCCGAGCGTAGCGAGGACGGAGAGGGTAAACAATGACCATACCAAAAGACAACACCCAATTAGAAAATGCCCGACGGCTTCGCAGGGAGATGACACCCCATGAGCGTAAGCTCTGGTACCTTTTTCTCCACAAATATCCAGTAAAAATTTATAAACAGCGGATTATCGGCAGATTCATCGTGGACTTTTACTGTGCTTCGGCCAGACTGGTCATTGAATTGGATGGCTCTCAGCATTATGAACCTCAGGGGCTTGCTTATGATGCGGAACGTTCTCAATTCCTGATGTCTCTTGGGTTGGAGATTCTGCGATTCTCCAACCGGGATATCGACAGGGATTTTCGTGGTGTGTGCACACAAATTGATCTTATCATTCGAAAAAGGCTGCAAGACCCTCTCAGTCACCTGCGGTGACAGCTCTCCCAAAGGGAGAGCCAAGGGGCTGTACCCCATTACATAGTATGTTGGCAAATGGAGCGTATCTGCATCGATACGCTCCATTGACTGTTTTATGAACACCCATCTAACGCACAAGCGTTTTTGTGACAGTCTGTTTAAAGTTATTTTAAAAGCTCATCAACGATTGAATTCCGCTGCCGGTGTCCGCAACGCCCGTACGCGCAGTTCTTCATTTCGGCAGCATGAAATGAACCGTTTTGTTTTTCAGCGAAATGCGGAGAACCTCTGTCCCGCGCTCTGTAAGCTCTTTCTTGTATTTCAGAAAAGAATGATCGATTTGAAAACCGAGCATATCCTCGATTTCATCGAAGGTTAGGCTGAATTGCCCCGGTTCATGCTGCATGACATAATTCCACAGCGGTTCGTATTTACTCATTGCCGCACCTCCTTATGTATATATCAGATCGGCTTTGAATCGCCCGAAGTTTGCCGAGCATTATTGAATTATACCACAAAACAAGCCTTTTTTACAGGTTTTGACAGATGCTGTATTTCATGTTTTTTTGACATGATTTTAATAGTTTTCAGCAATATATTGTCACAAATTGTTGACATACATCGCCAAAAGTGTTATCTTATTCAAGATGGATCTTTAAGAGCGGTACGGAGATGCCGGCAAGATTTACGGACTTATGAATAAATTGGAGCCGTGTCCCGGGCATTATGCCCGAATCGGCTGTTGCTTTTTGTTTTTCTGTATGCTTTGCTGTGCGGCAAAGCTTTTATTTTGCCCTTCTGCACTCTTCCGTTTCGAATTTACCCTTCCGTCCGAAATACTTTCAGGGAGAAAACGACGATGAAACTTATCTATGACGTCAACGACAAACCCAAGTTCCGTGCGAATCTTGTTTTCGCATTCCAGCAGCTGCTTGCTATCATAGCGGCAACACTGCTTGTTCCGACCCTTGTAAACAGCGCATTCGGTGAAGCAATCCTTGACCAGGGCGCAGCATTGTTCGGCGCAGGCGCAGGCACCCTTGTCTACATTCTTTTCACAAAGAAAAAGAGTCCTGTTTTCCTGGGCAGCTCCTTTGCATTCATCAGCCCGTTGATCGGCGCATGTTCATTCGGCTATTTCGGCATTCTTATCGGCGCATTCATTGCAGGTATTGTTTACGTCATCATTGCTCTTATCGTTCATTTTGCCGGCACAAACTGGGTTGACAAGCTCCTTCCCCCCGTTGTCATCGGCCCGGTAGTTGCGCTTATCGGTCTCAGCCTTTGCGGTTCCGCAATCAACAATGTCAACAACACCGCCGCCTCTCCCGACGGTTATAACCTTGTGTGCATCCTTATCGGCATCATCACATTCTTTGCAACGGTGCTTGCATCCGTTAAGGGCACAAAAACGATGAAGCTGATTCCCTTTATCATCGGCATTGCCGCAGGGTATGCCGCTGCATCCGTATTCACCGTTATCGGCAACAAATGCGGCATTGATTACCTTAAAATCGTTGATTATTCCCCCTTGGCAAACAATTTTGAAACCGTAACTTTCGGCAGCTTCATTTCCCTGCCCAAGTTCACCTTCCTCGGCGCGCTCAACGAAGGTGCGGGCAAAATCGATGTTGCCGCCGTTGTCAAGCTCTTTGCACTGTTTGCGCCCGTTGCGTTCGTTGTTTTTGCTGAGCACATTGCGGATCACAAGAACCTCGGTTCAATCATTGACCGCGATCTTATTAAGGACCCCGGTCTGCCCCGCACTCTTCTCGGCGACGGCGTCGGCTCCATTGTCGGTGCGATTTTCGGCGGCTGCCCCAATACAACCTACGGCGAAAGCGTCGGCTGCGTTGCCATCACGGGCAATGCTTCCGTTTCCACCATCGGTCTTACTGCAATCATGGCGATTCTGCTTTCATTCTTTACGCCGTTTGTTGCATTCGTCAACACGATTCCCAGCTGCGTCGTCGGCGGTATCTGCATTGCACTCTACGGCTTCATTGCTGTCAGCGGCCTTAAGATGCTTCACGAAGTTGATCTCGGCGAATCCGAGAACCTGTTCGTTGTAAGCGCGATTCTCGTCACGGGCATCGGCGGGCTCTCCCTCAACTTCGGCGGCGTGGTTGAAATTCCGAACATTGCAACCGCACTCATTATCGGTGTTTTGACCAAGCTCATTGTCGGCAAAGTTAAGTCAAACAAATCCGCCGGTAAAAACTGAGCAGGTATATCAACATCGAAACCTCACATAAATCACGATAAACGAAAAAGCACGGGAGCTTCCGTGCTTTTCTGTTGTTTTCGTTTTTAATCCGAAGCACAAACCGGTTTTCAGGGTTTTATATGCTTTATGAGTTCTTATCTTTTTCGCTGTCGCGAAGCCTCGTCAGTTTTTCAACATATACATCGCAAAGTTCCTTTGCGTACTCGCTGTCCCTGCTGCCGGCAACGATGCGGAAGGAAGCATCCGCAGTTCCGGCGGGACGAACACACACCCAGCCCGTGTCACGCTTTAGGCGCAAACCGTCAACAAGTTCTCCGTTTTTTTCGCCCTCTGCAAGCATCCGAAGCATTCTGCCGATATCTTTCCATGCCGTGCGTATGCTCTTTTCCGAAGTATAAACTTTTGGCAGAGCTTCCGCATAATCTTTTAACTCTCCCGAAACAAACATCTCACAAAGCTTCACGACCGCCGCTTCCGGCTCATACAGTGCGGGGTAATATGCGTTTCTTGCAAAGGACAGCCGTCGCTGCTCGGCCAAGCTTTCCTTTGAGTATATAAGCTGAACACCCTGCTTCTTTATCTCATCACGATAGGGCTCCGGCAATGAAACGGGCACGACCAACAGTTCGGCACCCTCTTCCTTTTCCGGCAGTCCGAATGCTCCGCCGCCGCAGTTTACGGCAAGCGACCTCGCGATAACCGTCTGCACCTCGCTGTTGCCCAATATGGTATCCCCGCTTATTGACAAGCTGATTTTGCCGTCATTATCAATTTGAACCGCAATCGTGTTTTCGTCAAACACGGGGGAAAGTCCGTTTTCCGCGCAGCTTCTTTCAACATTCCAGCCGAGCCGCAGCAAAACCCTGCTTATCACCCTGCCGGACTGTTCGGGCGCACCGATACGCAGCGTGCGCTTGTTATTCAGCATCAGTTCACGCCGAATGCCGCAGAGAAGACGCTGCTCATAGGCTTCTTCAAGCCCGTTCAGATTTCCTATTATGCCGAGTTCGGCATCAAGAGTGGGCTTCTGTTCGCCGAAAAGGAAACCGGCGCGCACAGAGCGCATTGCATCGGGCGAAAGCTCAATGCCGTTTTCATCAAACAACACAAGTTCGGCGTTTCTTCCGTTGTTATTGACATAGATTCCTCCCGCGCAGCCCGTTTTGCGCACGGTATACGAGAATGCGGATATGCTTGCGGCATTCACGGCCTCGGCATCAACGCCCTGCGACGCAATGCCCGCAAGCGCCGCATACTTCAGTACGACCGAAATCGGCTCACCCGATGCACAGACAGCCGCCTTTGCAGGCAGGGTAAATCTTGAAGCAAAAGCCGCTCCGACACGCAGCGCCGCCTCCGGAGTCATCTGTTCATCCGCATACCCGTGAACAATGCAGCCGTCAAATTCAACACGGCGCGCGGTGCTGCCCCAAACGATATTGTCCTTGCAGCTGCTTCCGTTTTCAATCTGTTTATGCGGCCAAATGCAAACATTCGGAAGAACAGTCACGCCCGCACCGACATGAGTTCCTGCTCCGATCGCGCTCCCCTCAAAAAGCGAAACACGTTCATCGATTTTTGCATCCTCACACACAACCGCTCCGCGCAGCTCGGAATTAAATCTTATGTGTGAACGCTCAAACAAAACCGACCGTTTTACGCTTGCTCCCTCTTCAATTGACGAGGCACTCCCGACAACCGAATACGGTTCAATGCAAACTCCGTCCGCAATTCTTGCGCCGCTGCCGATATAACAGGGCGGAATCATCTTTGCACGCCCGGAAATGTTTGCATTCGGTTCAATCAGCACGCCGCCGCAATCCTTTGCTATGGTTGAAAACGCACATTTTCCGTTCAGCATATCCTGCTGTGCTTGTCTGTATTGGGCGATATCGCCGATGTCGCACCAGTACGCGTCAGTTACATGACCGCGGATTTTCATTCCGCGACGCAGCATTTCAGGAAACAAATTCTTTGAAAAATCAAAATCCGTATCCTTCGGGATAAGTTCCAGTGCATCGCTGTTCAGGATATATATTCCTGTGTTCGCATAATCGCTGAACACTTCGCTCCGCTCCGGCTTCTCCAAGAAACCTTTTATCGTGCCGTTTTCGTCCAGCAATGCAACGCCGTATTCCGTGGGTTCCGCAACACGTTTCAGAACTATCGTTGCAGCAGCATCGCTTTGCTCATGCGCGCGAATCACGGCTGAAAGGTCAATATCCGTAATTCCGTCACCGCTCAGAACAAGGACGCTCTCCCCCGCCCCTTTTTGAGCAATTTGACCGCCGGAAGATTCTCCGTCGGAGGTATTCCCATGAGAAATCCCTCCCAAAGCCGCACGGACGCTCCCTGCGGTGCCGAGTTTCCTGCCAGGCTCCGAATAGCTTGCGGAAATTCCCCATGCTCCGCCGCTTCCGATATGTTTTTTAATCATATCACCAAGGTAATGCAGCGTAAATACCGCCTCGTTGATATTGTGCTTTGCAAGAAGATCCATTGTGTAATCAAGAATGGGTCTGTTGAGCAGAGGAATGAGGGGTTTCGGTTTCGTGCAGGTCAACGGCCGCAGACGCCTGCCGTCCCCGCCTGCCATTATAACAGCTTTCATAAAAATAATACCGCCTTTCGATTGAAATTGCGGTATTATTGTATGAATCTTTAATAAATTGAATCAGCGGTAATTATTTCCTGTCCTTGCGGCGCAGCGACTTCGCTCGATTTGCAAATTTGCATGAAACAGGCGCAGCCGAACCCGCTTAAGTATTAAAAATACTTAATGCCGTAGAAATAGCAGTTACCTTCAATCGTTGCGTAATATTTTGTGTAATCCGTCCATTCCGTGCCGAGATATGCGGCGCGATAAAACAGAACTTTTTTCGGCAGAGTGCTGCCGTGCTGCAAAAACACATATTTTGCGGCAGCCATCGCCTTTGAATTCGGCGTTATTGAATTCAGATACGCACGCGAATAACCAAACTGACCGGATTGGAAGATGACCCCGGGAACACTGTTCGGGAATTTTCCAGATTTGTTCTTTACACGGTTATAAACTATGCTTGCAAGTGCCCTGTATCCGATGTAGGAACTGCCCGGGCCTTCTGCGTGAATAAGTGCGGCAACAAGGCGAATATCGCTGTCCGAAAACTCACTCGGATTCGGGTCATACATCGGCGGCTGAGTCACAACAGGTTTCGGTGTTGCATATGTGCCGACGGTGACAAACTGACGGAAAATGTAACCCGTCTGCCCGTCAAGATCCACTTGGAACCACTCGCTCGTTTTTCCTGTTATGTAGAACTCCGTTCCAAGCGTGCAGATTCTGAGAATTGCAGCGGATGTTGACGGCTCCTGCCGCATATTCACAAATGTTTCGTTCGTGTAACCCGGAACATAGTTAACTTCCTGCATAGGTTCCGGGGTCGGTGTGGGTTCCGGAGTCGGTGCAGGCGTCGGCGTCGGCGCTGCCGTCGGTGCAGGCGTTGCGGTTGGTTCAGGCGTGTCTGTCGGAATCGGCGTGCTGCTCGGCGAATCCGTGCTGCCGAAATCCGTTCCATGCGGCATTTTATCCGCTCCGCCTATAGTTACAACATAATCGTCGTTACCCTTGTTCTCCGCACCGGATGCCTTTCCCGTGCATCCTGCCGCAATTGCGGCAAGCGCAATGAACAAAGCCAAGACAATCAGCAGGTGTTTGTTTTTTTTCAAAAACTTCACAACTTGCTTCCTCCTTCGGGTAGAATTTATACCTTTTGGGATAGTGTTCCTTTCAGATGATATACCTATTCATATCATCGGCATTATTTCGGGAAATACGTTCGGAAACGTATTTTTCATCGATCACAACATCGATCATCGGGTGATCTCCCGTTGCATTAAAGGAAATATCCTCAAGAAGATTCTCAATTATTGTGTGCAAACGCCGCGCACCGATATTCTCACCGGTTTCGTTTGCGTGGAAAGCCGCTTCCGCAACGGCGCGGAGAGCCTCCTGTTTGAACTCGATTCGGATATTATCCGTTTCAAGCAATGCGGCATACTGTTTTGTTATTGCGTTCTGCGGAGCGGTCAGTATCCGCTCGTAATCATCCGTTGTGAGCGCATTGAGCTTCACAACGATCGGAAAACGCCCCTGAAGCTCCGGAATCAGGTCGTTTATCTTCGAAACATGGAACGCACCCGCTGCGATAAACAGCATATAGTTCGTGCGCACGGGGCCGTATTTGGTTGAAACGACAGAGCCCTCGACTATCGGCAGGATGTCCCTTTGTACGCCCTCTCTGGAAACATCGGGGCCGCTGCCCGCACCCTTTGCGGCAATCTTGTCTATTTCATCGATGAAAACAATGCCGTCCTGCTCCGCTTTGTCTATTGCATCGCGCACGACCGCATCCATGTCAACAAGTTTTTCCGATTCTTCATTTGAAAGAATGCGCCTTGCATCGCGAACCGTTACTTTGCGTGCTTTTGTCTTTTTGGGAAGAACCCCGCCGAACATTTCATTCAGATTCAGGTCTATTCCCATTGCAAGCATGGTATCGTTACCTGTTGCGGTTTCCGCAACCTCGATTTCGATCATTTCATCCTCAAGCCGACCGGCCTGCAAATCGCTGATTATTTTGTTTCGTTTGGAGATATGTTCCGCCGTCTGTTCCTCTGTCGGCTCATTCTTTTTAACCGCAACTCCTGTCTCGCCGCCGGGAGTCAGCGAACCGAACAGCTTTGCAAGCCCGTCGGAAAAGCTGTCCGCAGGGTTCGGAGTCTGCTTTGCGGGCTTTCCGCAAAGGATATCCACAATGCGTTTCTCGGCAGCAGCATCGGCTGCAAGCCTGACTTCCTCTGTGCGTTTTGCTTTCACAAGGCGAATGGAAGCCTCCACAAGGTCGCGAATCATGGAATCGACATCGCGCCCGACATAGCCGACTTCGGTGAACTTTGTTGCTTCAACCTTCACAAACGGGGCATCCACAAGCTTCGCAAGCCTGCGGGCAATTTCTGTTTTTCCGACGCCCGTCGGACCGACCATAATGATATTTTTCGGGATGATTTCCTCGCGCATTTCCTCGGGAAGGCGGCTGCGGCGATACCTGTTGCGCAACGCGATCGCAACGGTGCGCTTTGCTTCGTCCTGTCCGATAATGTACTTATCAAGCTGTTCAACTGTTTGTTTCGGAGTCAATACGTTCATCTTTACACCTCTTCCGTGACAATGTTGGAATTTGTGTACACGCAGATGCCGGAGGCAATTCTGAGAGCCTTTTCCGCAATTTCAACCGCGGGAAGCTCGGTATTTTCCTTCAGTGCGCGCGCCGCTGCAAGCGCATACATGCCGCCGCTGCCGATTGCGGCAATGCCGTCATCGGGTTCAATAACCTCGCCCGTGCCGGACACAATGAGCAGGTCGGAAGCATTTGCACAGATAAGCAGTGCTTCAAGCTTGCGCATGACCTTATCGCTGCGCCAATCCTGAGCAAGCGCAACAGCCGCACGGCGCAAACTTCCGCCATACATGGTCAGTTTGGCTTCGAATCTTTCGCAAAGCGTGAATGCATCCGCAACGCCGCCCGCAAAACCGACAACAACGCTGTCGTTATATATGCGGCGAACCTTTCGCGCCGTGTGTTTCATTATTGTTGCTTCGCCGAGAGTGACCTGTCCGTCACCCGCAAGAGCGCATTTGCCGTCTTTTTGCACGGCAACAATGGTTGTTCCTTTTATGTCCATTTTGTTTCCTCTTTAATTTTCCGATTCAAAACATATTATTGCAGCTTTTCATGTTCGATGCCGGCCTTTTGGCGCATCAACTCAAGCCTTTATCATTTTTCCTGTTGTTTCAGTTCGGCCGCAATGCTGTCAACCGTTTGCAGCGCACGCTGCGAAAGTGCCTCGAAACGGCGGCGTTTGTCGCGCGGCGCATTCGGCAAGGTTTCCATAATGCCGAAGTTCGCATTCATCGGCTGGAAGCTGCTGCCGTTATATTCGCTTACGTAATGTGCAAGTGCTCCGATTGCCGTTCGTCTTGTAAAATCGATTTGCGGTCGATTGTTTACAAGCCGTGCCAGATTGATTCCCGCAGCAAGCCCGGATGAAGCACTTTCAACATAGCCCTCTACACCGGTGAGCTGCCCCGCAAAGAACAAATCCTCACGCTCACGCAGGGAGTAAAAAGGAGTCAGATGTTTCGGGGATTGAAGGAAGGAATTTCTGTGCATAACGCCGTAACGCACATATTCCGCATTCGCAAGCCCGGGAATCATTCCGAAAACGCGCTTCTGCTCGCCGAACCTGAGATTGGTTTGAAATCCCACGATGTTAAAAAGCGTGCCCTCGGAATTATCCTGTCTGAGCTGCACAACGGCAAACGGTTTTTTGCCGTCGCTTGCAGTGCATTCTGCAAGACCGACGGGCTTCAGCGGTCCGTATGCAAGGGTCAGGTCGCCACGTTTTGCCATGACTTCAACCGGCATACACCCTTCAAAAACGTTGACGGTTTCAAACTCGTGCAGCGGAGCGGTTTCCGCCGAAACCAGCGCGCGCACAAAGTCATAATACTCACGCATTGTCATAGGGCAATTCAGATAATCACTGCCGCGTCCGTAACGCGAGGCTCTGCTTATCCGATTCATATCAAGCGATTCGAGCGTTACGATCGGAGCCGCCGCATCAAAGAAATGCAGGCTGTCTCCAAGCAGGTTTTCAATGTTTCTCATCAAATCACCGTCTGTAAGCGGCCCTGTGGCAATTACCGCAGGTTCAGTCGGGATTTCCGTTATTTCCCGGGAAATGAGCTCAATATTCGGATGTTTTTTTAGCTCTTCCGTGATTCGTTTTGAAAAATCAGTGCGATCCACCGCGAGCGCACCGCCCGCCGGAACGCGCGTTTCGTCCGCAATTCTCATTACAAGAGAATTCATTCGGCGAAGTTCTTCTTTCAAGAGGCCGACGGCATTATCCAGCTTATCTGAGCGAAGCGAGTTCGAGCAAACCAATTCGCATAAGTCATCAGTTTTGTGTGCAGGCGAATGCTTGCCCGGCTTCATTTCAAAAAGGTTGACGTGTATGCCGCTTTCGGCAATCACATACGCCGCCTCACAGCCGGCCAATCCTCCGCCGATAACAGAAACCGATTTCATTGCTTTCCTCCTCCTTGTTCGCGTTTGATGTTTTTATGCCTGTCGGCATCATGCTGCATTAAGAATAATTCATCTCCCCTTCTTGCTCTTGCGAAATCACCGGGAAATGAAATAACTCCCCTTTCAGTCCCGTGCCTCCGCTTTATCCGCAAGGTCGGGATAAGTGTTTTTAATCTCTCCGCTCGGAACAACAAAGCCGCATTCCTTTTCGGAACAGACAATATAGCGTCCGTTCGGGCCCATTTTCCACACGGTCATCCTTCCGCAGCGCGGGCACGGTTTGCCTGTCGGCAGATACCACGATACGTAATCACACTCCGGATAATTCTCGCAGCCGTAAAACGCTCTGCCTTTTTTGCCCTTGCGCTTGATTATTTCCCCGCCGCATTTGGGGCATTTCACGCCGACTTTTTCAACAATGGGCTTTGTGTTTTTGCACTCCGGATAATTCGGGCAGGCAAGGAACCTTCCGAATCTGCCTGTTTTATATACCATCATTGCGCCGCATTTATCGCAGGGGATATCCGAAACCTCATCGGGAATTTCAATACGCTCAACGGTCTTGAATGCCTCTTCAAGAGATTCTTCAAACGGAGGATAGAAATCTTCAATCAGATTTTGCCAGCGTTCCTTGCCTTCTTCCACTGAGTCCAATCGTGACTCCATATCCGCCGTGAACTTGACGTCAACAATATTGCGGAAATTATCCTCCATAACTTTGTTCACAACGAACCCGAGATCGGTGGGCACAAGCTGTTTCTTTTCTTTTTCTACGTACCCTCTGTCGATAATTGTCGAAATTGTCGGGGAATACGTGCTCGGCCTGCCGATTCCCAGCTCTTCAAGAGTTTTCACAAGGGATGCTTCGGTGTATCTTGAAGGCGGTTCGGTAAAGTTCTGCTTCGGGTTCAGAGAAACAAACTTAGGTTCACTGCCGACTTCCATAGCGGGAAGGGTCGTGTCCTTTTCGCCTATGCCGTCATCCTGCGACGGGTTCGAAACGGAATAAACCGCCGTGAATCCGTCAAAGATTTTTTTTGAACTGTTGGTTCGATATGTGCATTTCGGCTGAGTCTGCGTTTCAAGCGTAACAGTTGAAGTTTCGTAAAGCGCATCACTCATCTGGCTTGCAAGGAATCGTTCGTAAATCAGTTTGTAAAGTTTATACTGCCCCGGTTCGAGATACTGTTTCACCGATGCGGGCGTGTTTTTTACATCGGTCGGACGAATTGCCTCATGCGCATCCTGGGAACCCGCTCTGCCCTTAAAAACATTGGGCTTTTCTGGTACGTAAGCTGCGCCGAACGCTGTCGCAATGTATTCTCTCGCACTCTGCTGCGCTTCGGCGGAAATTCGAACCGAATCCGTACGCATATACGTAATCAAACCAACGCTGCCCTTGGTGCCGATATCAACGCCCTCATAGAGCTGCTGAGCGCAAAGCATGGTTCGCTTCGGCGGCATTGAAGCGCGGTTCGATGCATCCTGAAGCATGCTGCTCGTTGTGTACGGTGCAGGCGCATGACGCGTTTTTTTTGCTGTTTTGATGTCCGCAACGCAATAAACCGCTCCTGTGGACAAATCCGCAACGCGCATTGCATCGGCTTCCGTCTGAAGCTCCGTCTTTTTGCCGTCAAAACCATAGAATTTGGCCTCGAATGTACGCTTGGCAAGATGAAGTTTTACTGTGACGGTCCAATACTCTTTCGGCACGAAATCAAGTATCTCGCGCTCTCTGTCGCAGATGAGTTTTGTCGTAACCGACTGCACACGGCCCGCCGAAAGTCCTCTTCGAACCTTTGCCCAAAGCAGCGGGCTGATTTTGTAGCCGAGCAAACGGTCAAGCACGCGCCGCGCCTGCTGCGCATCAACAAGGTTCCTGTCAATGCAGCGCGGATTTTTGACCGCCTTTTGAATGACTGTCTTTGTGATTTCGTTAAACACAACACGACAGGGCTCGTTTTCATCCAGCTTCAGCATTTTTGCAAGATGCCACGAAATCGCTTCTCCCTCGCGATCAGGGTCGGTTGCAAGCACGATATGTTTTGCGTGCTTTGCTTCTTTGCGTATTTTTTCGATAACTTCGCCTCTTCCGCGAAGGGTAATATATTTGGGTTCAAAGTCGTGTTCAACATCAACACCGAGCTGGCTTTTCGGCAAATCGCGAACATGCCCGTTCGATGCAATGACCCTGTATTTTGAGCCGAGATACTTTTCAATCGTCTTCGCTTTGGACGGCGATTCCACGATAACCAATGTCTCTGCCATAATCCTCCTTCGACCGTTTGGTCGTTTACAGTTAATTTACAGTAAAATCCGATTCTGCCGCACCGCGGCGGCAGTTCAGCAACAGCTTTTTTCACAAGAAGCGAATTGTTCAAACTCTTCCTGATCGGGTTTGCGATTCTGCCGGTGATACGACTTACGGATCAGCTCAATGTATAGATTCTGCCCGGCAATTGTTTTATTAAACCCGAAAATTCCAATTCTGTCAAGTGCAAGTTTAAAACTTCGACCGGGAGCTGCGTAAGCTCGCAGATTTCGTCAAAGTTTTTTTCGCCCAATTCAATCAAATCAAATAATATCTTTTGATTACCCGTCAATTTCAACTCACTGCTGCCCCTGCCGCGCAGCTCTGATTTTTTGCTGCACTCAGGATTGATTCCGAGATGAAACAGCAAATCCTCTGCACTGAATACAGGTTCCGCCATGCCTTTTCGTATCAGCTCGTTCGTTCCGAAGCTCATCCTGTCCGTGATTCTTCCTGGCACGGCATACACGGTTCTGCCCTGTTCCAACGCGCAATTTGCAGTTATCATCGTTCCGCTCTTTTCACCCGCTTCAACAACAAGCACGCCGCAGCTCATTCCGCTGATTATTCTGTTTCTCATTGGGAAAAAATACGTTGCAGCACGCGTGAAAGGCAGGAATTCGCTCATCACGCAGCCGTTCTCGATTATTGCTTCCATAATCTCCGCGGTGCCGTCGGTTTTTGCCGTGCAGACGCCTTGTCCGAGTATCGCCGCCGTTGGATATTTTTGTTCGGCGGCACTCAACGCTCCCTGCGCCGCAAGACTGTCGCAGCCGTAGGCAAGCCCGGAAACTATGGTAACGCCGTTTTTTGCCAACTCACAGCCCATATGAGCGGACACTTTTTTTCCGTAATCCGAACACCTTCTTGCGCCGATTATTGCAAACGGCGTTTCGGCCTGCAATCGTGTGCATTTGCCTCTTGCATAAAGCACAAACGGCGGATCCGCAATATATTTCAATTCGGTCGGATAAGCTTCACTGTTCGGAGTCAATGCTGAAACACCGTTTTTTTCAAGGTTCGAAATGAAATCATCAATATAGACATCCGATGCCGTGAGCCGCAGTTTTTCGGCCTGCTCCCGTTTTATCATGGTTAAAATATCGGAATCAAAGTTTTTTACCGCTTCAAACAACTCCGAAATCGAATCAAAATTTCTCAGCAGTTCGTTTGCCTGCTTCGCCCTGCCTTCAAAAGCAATGCTCAATCGGATATAATCCCTGTCCGCCTGTTGATACTCCATTTGCCCTCCGTTCGGCTGCCGCAGTGCCGATTACGTCACAGTTTGCTCCAATACTTGCTGTCCAAAGAGCGATATTGAAGGGCTTCCGCAACGCATGCCCCTGTAATTTTTTCCTCGCCCGCAAGGTCGGCAATGGTTTTGCTAACCTTAATCAATCTATCGTATGCCCTTGCAGACAGCCGCAGCCTGTCGAATGAAAGCCTTATAAGCTTTTCCGCATCGGGCTCCAGTGCGCAATACTTTTTGATATGTTTCGAACTCATCTGCGCGTTGAACATTATGCCGTCGTTTTTAAAGCGTTCACGCTGAATGCATCGCGCTTTCGAAACCCTTTCACGAATTGCCGCCGAGCTTTCGCCCGCCTGTTTGGACGCAAGATCCTCATACGCAACCTCTGTCATCTCAACATGAATGTCTATTCTATCCAGCATGGGGCCGCTGATTCGGTTTCGATAACGCTCAATCTGGGACGGATTGCATCTGCATGGGTTGATTCTTGAACCGAAATTTCCGCACGGGCAGGGGTTCATCGCCGCAACGAGCATAAAGTCCGCCGGATATTCCGCTTTTGCCGCTGCACGGGTGATGGACACAAAGCCGTCTTCAAGCGGCTGCCGCAATGCTTCCAGCACCGACTTTTGAAACTCCGGGAATTCATCCAAAAACAGCACACCGTAATGTGCAAGGCTGATTTCACCCGGAAGTGCTTTTGTTCCGCCGCCGACAAGCGCGGGAATGGAGGCAGAATGATGCGGCGCACGAAACGGACGCTCCCTCACAATTCCGCCGCGTCCGCGCAATATGCCCGCAACGGAATGAATCTTTGTTATTTCAAGTGCCTCTTCGTTTGACAAAGTCGGCAATATTGAGGGAATGCTTCTTGCAAGCATCGTTTTACCCGAACCCGGCGTTCCGATAAGCAAAATATTGTGGTTGCCCGCTGCTGCAACTTCGGCTGCACGTTTCGCCGCCTGCTGACCCTTTATTAACGAAAAATCACTGTCAAAACTCGGATGGTCGTCTATATTTGTTTGACTGCACGGCTGCGGATTGATGATCTTCATTCCGCGCAGGAAAAGCACAGCCTCTGTAAGACTCGTTACAGGAATCACGACTGCATCGTGTATGAAAGCAGCTTCCTCCGCGTTTTCCTTTGGGAGAATGATATGGTTGTATCCGCGTGAGCAAGCGTCGATTACCATCGGCAGCACGCCGTTAACACCGCGAACGCTGCCGTCCAAAGCAAGCTCACCGATTATAAGCCATTTTTCCGCCGCGGTGCGATCGATATCCCCATTTGCCGCAAGTATGCCTATCGCTATCGGCAAATCATAAACCGTACCCTCCTTGCGAACATCCGCCGGCGCAAGATTTACAACAAGCCGCACATTTGGAAAAGGAAAGCCCGAGTTGCATATTGCAGAGCGGACGCGCTCCTTGGATTCCTTAACGGCATTATCCGGAAGGCCGACGGTTTCGTAACCCGCAAAGCCGAAGCTTATATCCGTTTCAACCGTCACGGGATAGCCGAGCAGCCCCGTCAACCCATAACTTGTGATTCTTGCCAGCATATTTCCCCCTTTGTCCGAATAAAGCCATACCGAGTGATTTTTTCACTCGGTAAGCCGTTAAACGAGTATTAACATTTAATCTTTAGTGTTCAGATTGACTTTTTTCTCTTTTTCGTCGTTTTTCACGGAAGGAGCCTCAGCAGGTTTGAACACAAAAAGCTTGTTGCCGATGAAGTTTACGATTATGCAGATGCAGGTCGAAAGCAGCATGCACGCTCTTTCGCCGTTAATTATCTTTGTGAGCCACTGCGGAAGCCCAAGACTCATCCACCAATCATCAATATGCAAAGCATTGGTAAACAGCCAGATAAGACCGAGCGAAACAAGCAATACACCCAGATTAACTGCAATAAAGCTTATGATTTCGCGCGCATCCTGTCTGCGCTCTTCTTTAAAGGTCCAACGGCTGTTCAGAATATAGCTGTTCAGAATGCCGGCACAATAGCCGACAACTTTTGAAACATAAACCGTCCAACCGCCCGTAAACGGTATTGCAAGCACGATGCTCAGCACCGTGCTGATGACCATGTCTATAAGTGTGTTGCCGATTCCCACCAAGCCGAATTTAATCAGCTGGAAAAAGCTTTTTTTTGCGGCTGTGCCGCCGTTTTTTTCGTTTGAACTCATTATTGAAACTTACTCCTTTACGCGGCAGCGAACAATATGCCCGCCCAAAAGCCGGCTGCGACAGGTTTTCTGTCGAATTGTCCGCCGCACGCATTTTCTTCTTCACCCCGTCCGCATCGAAAGCACGGGCATCGGGCTTGTGTTCGGTATTTTTTACCAAGTGCCGAAGAATGTCCATGTGGGCAGCCATTCAAGTGCACGTATATATTCCCTGCTGACCTGAATGCCGCTGATTACGGGATAGAAAACCGCAAACAGCACGATCGCAGCAGCAAGCCAAATGAACTTGATCTTCGGAACGAATTTTGCTCCGTCGGAAATCATGTCGCCGCGTTCGAGCGGTATGTAGTAGAACTTATCCTCATAGTGCTTGAGCACATATACAGAGGCAAGTATTATCATCGGCACGGTCGCAAAGTAATGATATACGAACACGCAGCGGGAAATCAGCATCCAGGGCAGCATGGACGATGCCATGCAGGCAAAGATGAAGAATATCTCCGCATTGAGCCTGAACCTGTTGCGCAGGAACATGATGAACAGCGTCAACGTGCCTGCAAAGCAGATCCACCATACTGCGGGGTTGCCGAAAGTTGAAATGGTTCCGAACTTTGTTGTGTCCGGATTCTGTCCTCCGGAATAGAACCACACCGGGCGGTTTCCGAGAGGCCATTCATACCATGCGGACTGATACGGATGCGTTGAATTAAGCCCGCTGTGGTAGCTGAACATATATTTTTGATTGTCAATAACGCCGTCCACATAAGTCTTGACCTTTTCGGAGAAGGTCAAAACTTCTCCCTCGGGCTCCTCATTGTACCCGAGCTGTCCGGCGGCACGAAGGCGTGCAATCTTTGTTTGCTCCGCATTAGGCTTCCATTGCGCCGTGTAATACGGTCTGTATGCTGCCGAGTAAATCGCAACGGGAATGATGATGAAGAACAGGAGACAGAACAGGCAGGTTTTTATGAACCGTGCCGGGAACTTTCTCGCGTTCGCAACCGCAGGATCGGCCTCTTCCGCTTTTGTGAGCTTGGCATTTTTAATCTTGTTTGCCTTTACCCAAAGGGTTATCATCTTAACAAAGAACATAACCGCAAGCGCAGCGCCGGTATATATGCAGATCCATTTGCTTGCGCAGCCCAAACCGAAGAACAAACCCGAAAGCCCGAGCGGTATCAGAGTGTCCTTAAGGCTGTCGCCGAGATCCATTTTTATGAATTTGTACATGTAGTACGTCATGCACATATTGAAGAACACGCCGTATACGTCAATGGTCGAAATTCGAGTCTGCGAAAAATGCATGAAATCGAATGCAAACAACCCCGCCGCAAGCAGCGCAAGCTCGGGACGCTTGAACATGCGCTTGCCGAACGCATACATCAGGGGAATCATTGCAACGCCGAACAGCGCACCCATGATTCGCCAACCGAAGGGATTCATGCCGAATATCGCAACGCCGACGGAAATGATTATTTTTCCGAGCGGAGGATGCGAAACCTCGTAGACATTAAGATTATGCAGATGTTCATATGCGGTTCGTGCGTGGTAGAGCTCATCGAAATACATGCCGGTCATGTAACTCGGGTATTCCGGCACGCAGTCCTGTTCATCGACAAGAGCCGCTGCGGATGCATCGTTCACCGTTACATGAAGCAGGTTGCCTGCCGTGTCAAAGAACGCAAGCTCGTTTATCCATGCTTCGCCGCTCACAACTGTCAGCGTGATGTTTTTTGTTGTGCTGTGCAGGCTGCTGTTGCGAACCCACCTGTACATTGTTCCGAAACGCTGGTCGATTTCGACTGATTTGCCGTCGTCTCCGGTGAGCTTGAATACAGTCGTTCCTTTTGAGCCGCTGCCGCCGGTAATTCCGCCGTCATGCCAAACACTGCCGATGGTAACCGTATCATCAAATGTCAGCGTTACGGTTGTGCCCGGCGTTCCCTTCCATTCGCTGTCCGGTGCTTTTGTGGAGCCGAGATTCGTGACGGCAAGAATGCCGTAAACAAGAGTCAATGCAATAACGAATATCCAGTCTTTTTTTGTATAGTGAAGCTTTGTATCCGTTTTTTGGGGAATAACAGGCTTCGTGTCAAAAATGCTCGGAGCAAGCTGCGCAGGGGTTTTGATGGGATCGCCTTTGCGCGCCTTGTCCATTGATTTTTCAAGCTTGAGCAGGAAATAGATCGCAATTGGCAAAAGGATGTAGATGCAGAGCATGATAACGATCATCTTTGTTCTTGCGGTGTATTCCGCATCACTCATACCCGTTGTGTTATCCGAGGATTGTGATGATGGAGCCTTTGTTTCAAAGCTCTGAATTTCGCCGTTGTAGCTTGTGAGCTTTTCGATTTTAAAATCGTCAAAGTAGGCAATGCCCATGCTCGTGCTGCTGAAATTGCCGAGTCTGCATCCGATTTTAAGTTTGGACTGTCCGCTTCCGGTTTTGCCGACAAGCTCAACCATTGTCCAATCAGTTGTGCCGAGAACAGGCGTTGAATAACAGGTTCGGTCCTCAAGAGCAATATTTGCACCCGCTCCGCCGCTTACATTTTCGGTTTTGATGTAGCAGCTCAGCTTATAAATCGTGTTTGCCTGAACGGAAATTGTCTGCGTGAAGTGTGCATCATCAAGCTCCGCATTCGTGAGCTTCACGACATTGCCGCGCGCAGCATCCTTCACGACAACCGCGTTTGACACGGAAGTATCGTTTAAATAGGATGTGTATTCCCACCCCTTCGGCATAAAGCCGCTTGAGTCGAGGCTTTCGAAGCTGCCGTTTGCAATGTTTGCGCTTCCTCCGCTTTTCGGGGAAGCAAGCAGCAGAACGATGCCGAAAATAACACATACTGCCGCAATAATTGCAAGGCTGACAGTGAGTGTCTTTTTGTTTATCTTTTTCATTTCGTTTCCTCTCATTTCTCTGCTTTTCGTGCAGGAACAGTTTTTTGTGCTTTCGCCGAAGCATCATCATCCGCGAAAACATCGGCTTTTACTCTTCCGCGGAGCATAATATCCGTGCAAATGCCGCAGAATATTATAAACAATATGACGTTTGCAAGTGAGCACCAGAACACAAGGCGTTCATCCCAATAGAGGTGGTACTCATGCAGTTTGCTGTAATAAAATGCTGCAATGCAGTTCACAAGCGCTGTTGCGCTCCAGCACATGAACATGCTGATAAGTCGCCTGTCGCCGTAGCTGATGTAAGCAACAAGCAGCAGAAGCAGCACGGGGAACAGGTAGCGTTCGTGCATGTAGTGGCCGAGAGTGAAAAGCGAGGCGAATGTGAATGCGGTTGCAAGACTCAACGCGCCGGAATGCTTTTTCCTGCCGAAGAAATACAGAACACCGCCGAAACCGACTGAAAGAACCATCAGAACGGTGCCGAGCTGGCCGTAAGTCAGCCCGAGAATTGCCTTCTCGGTTATCGGGGTCCAATTCTTTCCGAACAATGTGTAAATATTGTATGCATTTACGCTTGCGTATTTATAAGAAGTAGCGGTTCCCATATATTTTTGAAGGATAATGGAATACCACGGCATGGTATCATCGGCAAACGGAATTACGGATACAATGAGAAGCGCGCAGGCGCAGGCGACCGCAGCAACGGTTTTCATTATTCGCGTTCCGACTCCGTCCGTACATTTTCTGCCTGTCGGACTGAAGAAATCCGGATCGAAAATATAGCAGAAATATGCAATCGCAAGAAGGGGACCCGCCATCAAAGCCTGCGGTTTAAGCAGGATTGATAATCCGTAAACAAATCCCGCAAGAATCGGTTTGTTCGAATTGAGCAGAATAATGCTTATTACAAGCAGGATCGAAAGAATCTGATCGATCTGTCCCCATCCTCCGGAAACATAGATGAAAACGGGGCAGAATGCTGCAAGGCACATAAGAAGGTACGCGGCCTCAAAGCGAAGTTTTTTGCGCGCAAGCCTGTAAACAAGATACGCCGAGCCTATATCGGCAATTATCGACGGGAGTTTTATCATTGTGACATAGAATATGTCGTACGAGCCGTCCGCCGCATAAACGCCGTGACCGAAAAGATCCGCTATGCGCGCCATCAACCCCAAAACATACATATATCCCGGCGGATAATCCGGAAAATTGGTTTGAGGATTATAGAAGTTTTGAAAGCCGTTTCTGAATATTTTGTTTCCCCACGATGTGAAACAGCCTATATCGGTTTTGTGTCCGACAATATAGTAGGAAAAAAGAATATGCAGCAGCAGCGAAGCAAGCAGCGTCCACGCAACAAGGAGATTGTCCGATTTGTCGCGTACACCGTTCACAAGAACGGCTCTGCTTTTTTTGATGCTTACATAGACCATGTAGATCAGCAAAAAGGCAATCGTTGCCAAAATGGAAGCGATCAGTATTTGCTCGGTCGGAAATTTGGTCGGCGTCATATTGAATGCCATCCTCCTTATGAAAGCCTGCTGTAAGATGCCGAATGCGTCCGGCTGACCTCTGTCACACCGCTCACGTTCGCGCATCATACACCGATTTTATTTATTTTACCATATTATGTTCAAAATTTGAAGTGCCGAACGCAAAAAAAAGCAGCAAACAACAAAATTGAAAGCTGCGGGAAAAGTCGATAACGGATTTTTTATTTTGTTTAAATCGTAAATGCATTTTCTATATGTCTGATTTTGTGTTCCGAAAGTATCACTTCAATTATATCGAAGCGATAGTAAACCGCCTTTGGCCTGTAATTTGCCGCAAAATACTTTGCAGCGTAAGCCATGTTTGCTCTTTTTGCAGAACCGACACGCAGCATCGGCGGCAGCTCCTTTGAATCGAGAGCGGTCTTGACCTCGACAAAGGCAACGGTGCTTCCTTTTTTTGCGATTATATCAATCTCCTTGTGTGCAACACGGTAATTGCGCTGAAGGATTCGGTACCCGTGCAAACGAAGGTAAAGCCTTGCCAAACGCTCCCCTCTTGCACCGATGCGCTGCTGTTTGCTTCCGTTTTCAATATTCAGCCGTTCCAATCGCACCTCCGATCGGGTGTATACAGCAATGCGGTCAGCATTCACCGCGTTCCGCAAGAATTTTTTTGATGAAGCTGCGCCTGTGAAGTTCGCACGGACCGAATTCACGAAGCGCGTCCATATGCTGCTTTGTTCCGTAACCGACGTTTTTTTCGAAACCGTACTGCGGAAATTTCTCCGCTGCGGCGATCATGTATCTGTCTCTTTCCACTTTTGCAACTATGCTTGCCGCCGCAATGGAATAACACAATGCATCGCCGTGAATCAGGCTGTGCTGCACGGCAGGAATATCAAGGTCTTTAACGGCATCAACAAAAACGTCGCTGCACACGTAATCGCCCGGGCAATGCGCCAAAGCATTCCTGTAAGCTTCGGCAAACGCCTTTTTTGTTGCCTGAAGAATATTTATCTCATCAATTTCCTTTTGAAACACCCATCCTGTGCCGAAAGCTGTCGCTCCGCCTGTAATCAGTGGGTAAAGCTTTTCCATGCGCTTCTTTGTAAGCTTTTTGGAATCGTTCACGCCCTCGATCATAAGCCCCGGAGGAAGGATCACACAGGCGGCAACAACTGGGCCCGCGAGCGGTCCGCGCCCGACTTCATCCATTCCCGCAACGGCGATACCGCGTTCCCAGAACGGGCGTTCGTATTGAGTCATTTGCTCAAGCCGTTCGGCCTCGTTAATCTTTTTCATTGTTTATATCGGTTTGCTCCGCTTGCTGGGATTCGAAATTATCCGTGGGGTTTTCAAGAGCAACGGCGGCAATTTTGCCCGCCCGATACTCATCAAGAACTATTCTTGCGCCGCGTTCCGTATCAAAAACTCCGCCCGAAAGAATAAACCCGCGGCTGCGGCACACGCCTTCCAGCAGAAGCTCGGGAATATTCTGTTCCGGATCAAGCTTTTTGTATCTTGCCGTCAAAGCCTCCGGGCATATGCGCATAAGGTCAAAAAGCAGCAGGGCCGAAATTTCCTCGATATCAAGCACATCATCGCGAATTGAACCAATATATGCAAGATGCTTTGCAAGTATCTCGTTATCCAACTTGCCCCAAAGCAAACCCGGAGTGTCAAGAAGCTCGAGATAGTCCGAAACTTTGACCCATTGCTTTGACCGCGTAACGCCCGGACGATCGCCGACCTGCGCTCTTGCCGCGCCCGCAATACGATTGATGAAAGTGGATTTTCCGACATTCGGAACGCCGACGACCATTGCGCGCAAAGTTTTTTTAATGCCTTTTTCGCGATACCGCCGAACGGTCTCCTCCCCCGTTTTTTCAATAAGCTCAATTGCACGTTTGCGTGTTGAGGGCTGAGTTGAGATAAACTCCGCAGCTGTGATTCCCTGCTTTGCAAAATAACTTATCCATGCGCGATTCTGAGTTTTTGATGAAAGGTCACTTTTATTAAGAACAACAACACGCAGCTTGTTTTTGAAAAGAGCTTCGAAATCGGGATTGCGGCAAGCCATCGGTGCGCGTGCATCGACAATTTCGATTATCATGTCAACAAGCTTTAAGTTGTCCTCCAGCATACGTCTGGCTTTTGCCATGTGCCCGGGATACCAATTTATCGTGTGCATGGGTTTTACCTCCGAAACGGGTTGATAATTCTTTTTTTGCGGCAGACATCGGCGCGAAACGGAATTCGGCAGCTTTTTGCAGCGGCGGCAAAGCCCCGCAATGCCTGCGCAAAATCGATATAAAATCAGCCTCCTTCCCCGTTTGGGTCGGGAGGCCTTTTCAGAAAAAGGAAAATCTTGATTACTTGGTAACGATGCGTTCTTTGATCTTTGCAGCCTTACCGGTCCTCTCACGGAGGTAATAGAGCTTCGCCCTGCGGACAACGCCGTGGCGAACAACTTCGATCCTGCCGATGCGCGGGCTGTGATAGGGGAAAGTCCTCTCAACACCTACACCGTAGCTGATACGGCGAACGGTGAAAGTCTTGCGGATGCCGCCGCCCTGCATTTTGATGACGATGCCTTCAAAATTCTGGAGCCTTTCGCGGTTTCCTTCAACGACCTTAACGTATACGCGAACGGTGTCACCGATTTCGAGCTTGGGAAGATCGGAACGAAGCTGCTCTTTTTCGAGTTCTCTGATGATGTCTGACATAGTAATCTCCTTATTTACAGATGTTCTTAGCCGACCTGCGACCAGCGGACCATCCAATTAACCATAGAATTATAGCATTTTTCTGCACAGAATGCAAGAGCAATTTTTCAAAAAATGAGTAGAGACGCAATATATATTACTCATTTTCCAACGATTGCAGGTATTTTTTATCCGCCGCAGTCAGACTCGCCCTTTCAAGAAGGTCCGGACGCATCTGTTTTGTTTTTTTGAGAGCTTCCTGCCTCCGCCAACGCAGAATTTCGGCATGGTTGCCGTTCAGCAGCACGGGCGGAACCTCTCTGCCCCTGAAATTCGCGGGACGCGTGTACTGAGGGTATTCCAGCAGTCCCCAGTCGGAAAAGCTTTCCTCCTCGGTTGATTCGGAGCTTCCGAGCACACCGGGAATGAACCTTGAAACGCAGTCGATAACGACCATTGCGGGCAATTCGCCGCCCGTCAGAACATAGTCGCCGATTGAAATTTCATCATCGATAAGTTCCGATACGCGTTCGTCAATGCCTTCATAATGCCCCGCAAGAAAAAGAAGACGCTTCTCCGAAGCGAGTTCTTTTGCAAGTGCCGGTGTCAGCACTCTGCCGCGCGGACTCATCACAATGCAGCGCGGCTTTTCCGGAGCTTCGGCTGCGACGCTTTCGATGCAGTCAAAAATCGGCTGCGCAAGCATGACCATGCCCGCCCCGCCTCCAAACGGATAATCATCGGTATTACGGTGCTTGTTCTGCGAAAAATCACGTATATTATGCGTTTTGAATTCCAAAATGCCCTTTGATGCCGCCCTGCCGAGAATGCTTGATGACAGGATATTGCTGAACATTTCGGGAAAAATTGTAAGAATATCAATCCTCAAACAGTCCAACCTCCGCAAGAATTTCGGAATCAAAAACAATTCGCTTGTTTTCGATATCAACGCTTGAAAGCAGTTTTTTCAGTGCAGGAACGGAAAGCCTTTTTGCGCCTTTAATAACATAAACGTCCGTTGACGGTGTTTCGTACACATCGACCACTCTGCCGAGCGCATCACCCAATGTCGAAAAAACCTCACAGCCTATGATGTCCTTCACAAAATATGCACCTGCGGGAAGCTTTACGGCGTGTTCTCTGTCCACGCAAAGGTATTTGTCGCGAAGTTTTTCGGCGGCTTCAACGGTGTCAATTCCCTTGAGTTTAATTATCACGGAATTCTCGGCGGCAACCCTTGCGCTTTCCGCAGTGACTGTTTGATAAACGCCCTCGGGCGCCTCGATAAAGGCATCCGAAAGGCGTGCAAATCGTTTTAAATTATCGGTCAAGGGGAGCAATTTCAGCTCACCCTTGATGCCGTGCGGGCGCAGAAACAGCCCGATACGAAAATAATCCATAGACAAAACTTGTGAGTTCCGGTACGGTTACAGAATGTCAACTCTGTATTTCTTTTCGCTTTTTACCGAAGCGGCGCGAACAACGGTGCGGATTGCTTTTGCGATACGCCCCTGTTTGCCAATAACTTTGCCCATATCGTCCTTGGCAACGGAAAGCTCAATTGTGGTTTCCTCGCTTGCTTCGTCAGCCTTGACGGCAACCTTTACCTCGCTCGGTTCGTCAACAAGACTCTTTGCAATGAATTCAACAAGAGCCGCAATATCGGGAGCCTGAGTTTCGGTAATGATTTCTTCGCTCATCAGTCGATAACGCCGTGCTTTTTGAACAGACCGCGAACGGTTTCCGTGGGCTGCGCACCGTTCTTGATCCACTGCTTTGCCTTGTCGCCGTCAACAACGACCTGTTCGGGATCGGTGAGGGGGTTGTAATAGCCGATTTCCTCTACGAAAGCACCGTCACGGGGTGCGCGGGAATCCGCAACAACGATACGATAGAAAGGAGCCTTCTTTGCGCCCATTCTGCGAAGCCTGATTTTAAGCATGATAGTTCCTCCAAATTAAATAGAAAGTCTTTGTTGAATATCCAATCGGGCATAAGCCCGCTGTTGGTGATTTTGTTGTTTGATGCAGATTGGAAAACATTTTCCTGCATCAGAAGCCGAAGAAGCCTTTGCGCCTGCCTGATTTTTTGCGGCCCATTCCCGCAAATCTCTTCATCAGCTGGCGTGACTGTTCAAATTGTTTGAGCAGTCGGTTAACTTCCTGAACGGTCGTTCCGCTGCCCGCCGCAATGCGTTTTTTGCGGCTTGCGTTCAAAAGTTCCGGATTGCGTCGTTCACGCGGAGTCATCGAACGAATGATCGCCTCGACTCTTGCGGTTGCCTTTTGGTCAATTTTTGCATCCTTGAGCTTGCTTGCATCGACCCCGGGCATCATGCCGAGAATCTCTTCCATTGAGCCGAGTTTTTTGACCTGTTGGAACTGCTCGAGGAAGTCCTCAAGAGTAAACTTGTCATTTTTAATCTTTTTGGTGAGCTCTTCCGCCTGTTTTTCGTCGAAAGCCTGTTCCGCCTTTTCAATCAAAGTGAGAACATCGCCCATGCCCAGAATTCTTGAAGCCATTCTGTCGGGATAGAACGGTTCGATATCGGTAAGCTTTTCACCTATGCCGGAGAATTTGATGGGTTTGCCCGTAACACTGCGAACGCTCAGCGCCGCACCGCCTCTTGTGTCACCGTCAAGCTTTGTGAGTATAACGCCGGTTATGCCGAGTTTTTCGTTAAAGGAGCTTGCAACGTTGACAGCGTCCTGACCTGTCATTGCATCAACAACAAGCAGCGTTTCCGCCGGGTTAACGGCTTGTTTGACGGCGGCGATCTCGTCCATCATGTTCTCGTCGATATGCAGGCGGCCTGCCGTGTCGATTATAACAAGATCGTAGAAGTTGCGGGAAGCATATTCAATCGCTTCCTTTGCGGTTTTAACGGGATCCTGCGTCCCGCGTTCGAAAACGGGAACATTGACCTTTTCACCCACGACCTGAAGCTGGGTGATCGCGGCAGGGCGATATATGTCGCATGCAACAAGCAGCGGTTTTTTGCCCTGAGTCTTTGCAAGGTAGGCAGCAAGTTTGCCCGCCATTGTGGTTTTGCCCGCACCCTGAAGACCCGCAAGCAGGAAAACAGAGGGTTTGCGCGGCCCGAACTCAACCTTCACAACGCTGCCGCCGATGAGCTGAGTCAGCTCCTCATTGACAATTTTGATTATTTGCTGGGACGGAGTGAGGCTTTGGAGAACATCCGAACCCACTGCCCGCGCCGAAACAGTGTTTATAAAGGATTTCACAACCGAAAAGTTAACATCCGCCTCGAGCAGCGCAAGCTTTATCTCGCGCATTGCCTCTTTGACTTCTTTTTCGGTCAATTTGCCCTTTCCGCCCAGTTTTCTGAATATGTTCTGAAGTTTTGAAGAAAGTCCTTCAAATGCCATCTTTGCCCTCCGTGATTTCAGTCAGTTGTGATAACAGAGTGTTGATTCTTTCCCGAGCGGTTTCATTGAAGGTGCACCTGCGAACCTCTGCCGAAAGCTCCGCAATTAAAACTTTCAGCCGCCTGTCCCTTGCGGCAAGACCGAGTTTTTCTTCCATTTCGAGAAGGATTTTTTCACCGCGCTGCAATGCATCGCGCACACCCTGCCGCGAAATGCCCTTCTGCTCTGCAATTTCCGCAAGGGAAAAATCCTCCTCGCAGTTGAGCTTAAGCATCTCGCACTGGTTATCGGTTAAAAACGCGCCGTAGTAATCAATGAGAAGGCTTAATTCGAGTTTGTTCTGCATATATGCCTCCTTAATGTTCTATGCGGCACTGTTGTAAAGGCGCAAAGCTTTACAAGCATGATTATAACGCCGCCAAGGTGGAAAGTCAATCCCCTTTACAGTGTCTTTCTAAATATACTTCGTTCAATAATTGTCCGCAGCAGCAAAATTCAACACTCAGCCAGGCTTTCAATGTATCTTTTCAGCACGGGGCGATTGGGCGGCGTCAGCTCGTTTTCGGGCGGCATTTCGGAGGCGGAAAAGAAACGCAGCTCCGACACTTCACTTGCCTGCGGTGTAAGATCTCCGGAATAACTGCGGCAAAGGTAAACAATATCAATATTTGAAACCTCGTCGCCGTTCGGATAGGTGTAATGCAGGATTTTTCCCGAAAAAACACCGAAAAGTTCAAGCTCGTTCGCAAAAAGTCCCGTCTCTTCAAAAAGTTCGCGCATTGCCGCTTTTTCAACTTCCTCATCAAGCTCCACGGAACCGCCCGCATAGCCCCAAAGTCCGTTATCGCGCCGCTTCTGCAAGAGTATGCGGCCCTCGGAATCGACAACAATAACGCTCGCACCGACCTGAAGCAGCGGACGATGCCCGACAGTTTTTCTCAAATCAAGTATATATTCCGACATGATTAATCCAAGTACCCCTCTTCACGCAGAATCTCAAGAACGCGCGCTTCGCGTTCAAGCATTGTTTGATTTTTTGGCCCGTGAGCTCTGTTTCTGTTAACATCAATTGCATGTTCTGCCTCAACAAATTCCAAAGTAAATCGTTCCCGCGCCTCATAGTCATCGAGTTTCTGCGCTCCCGGCTCCGGTTCCGCTTCGCAAAAATAGTAGAAATTATTCTGAACAAAAACCGAAATCCCCGGTTTGTCGCTCTTTTCGATTCTGCGAACGCAGCCGTATTCCTGAATCGAATCAGGGACAACGCACAAACCGGATTCCTCGGCAGTTTCGCGGATCAGTGCCTGATGCCGAGTTTCACCGCTCTCGATGCCGCCCCCGGGGAACTTATAGTAATCATACATCAGGCTGTGAACCATTGCAACCCTGCCGCCGCGAATGATAATGCTCCGAACGGACGGACGGTAAAAAACTTTTCCGCTCGAGTCGTAGTTCTTTTTATCCATTTCGAACAATGTTCTCATCATATCCTCCCGAATAAACCTGCGGCAAAAAACCGAAGCCGCAATTTGTGCCGAATATGTTAGGCATTGGCAATGAAGCCGCAGGATTCATGTATATCAAATTACAAAAAGAAAGCTCCATCGTAAATTCGATGGAGCTGATTTGGAGGCACCATCCGGAATCGAACCGGAGATGGCGATTTTGCAGACCGCTGCCTTACCGCTTGGCTATGGTGCCGTTTGGCCGCGTAAAAGGAGGAAACGCAGCCGTTAAAAAAATGGAGCGGGAAACGGGGCTCGAACCCGCCACCTCCGCCTTGGCAAGGCGGCGCTCTACCAAATGAGCTATTCCCGCAGCATGGTGCCTCAGAGTGGAGTCGAACCACCGACACAGGGATTTTCAGTCCCTTGCTCTACCAGCTGAGCTACCGAGGCAAAATGGCGATCCGAAGGGGGCTCGAACCCCTGACCTCCAGCGTGACAGGCTGGCATTCTAACCAACTGAACTACCGGACCGCGTGGTGGGAACAACAGGGCTCGAACCTGTGACCCTCTGCTTGTAAGGCAGATGCTCTCCCAGCTGAGCTATGCTCCCATCCATTGTGCCGCTCTTCAAGCGACTTCCATATTATACTCAATTGGGTCTCATTTGTCAACCCCTTTTTCAAATTATTTTTAACTATATATAACACTCTGTTTTTTCAGCATATACATGCAAATTCGAACGGTTTCACCCGATTATTACGCGTACGGTGTTGAAAAATTTTCCGTTCGGCATTATCATATATCCGTATTCGCTCCGTTCAAAGCATATTCGGAGTGGGTCCGATACCGCTTCGGCCGAAGGCCGCCCAAGGGTTGAGGCATTTTGCGTAAATGCCTTTTGGCTTGACCTTTTTCCGAACAAGGAGGCAGATCATATTGAAACATGCTGATTTAAGAATCTTAAGGCGCATTGCGGCGTTTTTGCTTGTGGTTTTGAGTATTGCGGGCATTGCAGCCTGCACCGTACCCGAAGAGGTTTTCCTGCCCGATACCCCGACAGCTGCAATATCGGATGTATTGCACACAACCGAACCCACGGAAATCGGAACAGCCGCCGAAATTGAGCTCTCCGCAAAGCCGACTGCACCTCCGCAGGAACCGACTTCATCGCCGGTGAAAGAAAGCGGCGAATACAGTTCCCGTGATGAAGTTGCTCTGTACATCCACCTTTTCGGGCATCTCCCCGCAAATTTCATAACAAAGAAACAGGCGCGGGAACTCGGCCGGCAGGGCGGCGGGCTTCAGGATTTTGCGCCCGGCTGCTCCATCGGAGGGGACAGGTTCGGCAACTACGAGGGGCTTTTGCCGCAAGCGGAAGGAAGGTTTTATACCGAATGCGATATCGACACCTGCGGAGCACCCTCACGCGGAGCAAAACGCATAGTTTTTTCGAATGACGGATTGATTTTTTATACCGATGACCATTATCAAACCTTTATTAAGCTTTACGACGCGGACAATCAAACCGCGGGTTTTTGAGAATTTTTAGGGATAATTGAGGATAGTTGACCATGACCGTATCGGATAACAATTTCACACACAACTCCGGTTCCGAACAAAGCGGCGGCATTAAGAATATCCGCATTGACTTTACGGCGATTGCGGGAATTACCGATGCGCATCTGCGTATTGCCGAGGCATTGCAGTTTCCGGATCATTACGGAAAAAACCTTGATGCACTCTTTGACTGCCTTGCGGAAATATGCAAACCCGTTGCAGTGACTCTCTTCGGAACGAGCGCGCTGACTGCCGCCCTCGGCAGCTACGGGAGCATGATGCTGCGCGTGTTTTCGGACGCGGCAGCCGAAAACCCGAATCTTTCCGTTGAAATTGCCGATTAGTTTTATCGCATTCGATTTGTTAAAGTTTCAATGTTTTGGTTTTAAAACAAAAGCGGCAGACAGGATTTTTCCCGTCTGCCTTTTGCCGAATATACGAAACTGAGTGTTGTTTAATTGCTTTTTATGCCGTTCCGAATGCTGCTTTGCCGCTTGTTTTCAAAGACCGGAACCAATCCTCAGCCTTTGTAAATTATTCGGCTGCCTGCTTCGGCACTGCCCTTAATTGTTTTGCATTCAATACTGCCGCGAGCCTCCGCATGTCCTGCGATATCGCCGCAGCTTATGTTGCCTCCGCAGTCAACGTTTCCGTCAACATTTCCGCAATTCATGCTCCCGCTTGTCTTCGCATGTCCGAGTATATCACCGCAGTTCACATCTTTGCCCGCATTGACATCGCCGCTGACTTTGCCGCATTCAACACTTCCGCCGGTTTCAACATCGCCGCCGACATCCGCACAGCTGACATTGCCGCCCGCATTGACATCGCCGCCGATACTGCCGCATTCAATGCTTCCGCCCGCTGAAATGTCTCCGCCGATATCACCGCAGTTCACATTTCCGCCCGCGCCGACATCACCGCCGATTTCACCGCAGTTCACATTTCCGCCCGCATATACATCACCGTTAACACTGCCGTTGATGTCGGCATTGCCCCAAATTTCAACATTTATCGAGCAATCGGTACGTCCGCCTTTCCTGCCGAACATACCCGCAATTCCGTTCTCTTTTTCATATTTCAGTTCAACGGGAATGCAAACCGCAGGATCGTATTCCTGACTTGACACGATCTGTTTTCCGCGCATCAGCACAACGCGCAGGGTGTTGTCATCCGGCATTTCGTCAATCATGATATTGCTCCATTCGAAACGATTTCCGTAATTACGGGTCGAAGAACGCGAATGTTTTTTTGCGTTTTTTTCAAATGCGCAGCCCGCTTTTTCAGCTTTTTTCTTTGCCATTCTCTCGATTTTTCTGCCGAATTCCTCTATGGCATCCGTGTTGACGCTTACAATGCCGTTTCTGCCCTTTTTCACAAAGATGCAGCTGCCGTCATCATCTTCATCGTCATTTTCATCGTCTTCTTCATCGTCATCGTCTTCTTCATCGTCCCCGTCATTTTCATCGTCGTTTTCGTCCTCGTATTCGACTTCAACCGATTCCGGGTTGCAGGCAGCATCGCATTGCTGTTCGGCATCGGTATGAATTTCTTCACCCGCCTCGATGTTTTTCTCGTTCTTAACATCGCGCAGCAGCTCATCCAGTGAAACGCCGAAAAGATCCGCAATTCGCGGCATCAACTCAATATCGGGATAGGAAGCCGCCGTTTCCCATTTGCTGACGGCCTGAACGGACACTCCGAATTCGGCAGCAAGCTGTTCCTGTGTCATTCCGCTTGCCTTACGCAGCTCGCGCAGTTTGATTGCAAAGTTTTCTTTCATGGTATTTTCCCTCTTTCTGATTTTCGTGAGTCGCCGCATCGCATATCTGTTACGTTTGGAAAACGTTTTTGTGTTGCGCCAACTCTTAATTTCGCGCTCATTTTAGCAACGCAAGCTTTTCATGACAATAAAGCGGTGGTTGAAAACCCCAAAAAATCTGCTCAACCGTTGGTTGAATCCCGTGCCGCCGCAAAATATTTATTCCTTTCGGTTTGTTTTGCGTGTTTCTTTAAAATTATTTCTGATTGAAATCTATTTTTTCACAGCTATATCTGCGTTTATCAGCAAATCAACCAAAGGTTGAATCGCATATCGTTGCGAAACTCTCTTTTGTGTTTGCGCAAGAAGCTGTTTTATCGCCGCATTCCGCGCCCGCTGCGCTGTGAGTTCACGGAAAAAGAACTTGCGATGCAGCGGAACATTCGTTCCGAAGCAAGGCGCAGACGCGTCTCAGCATCACAGTCTCCGTCCGCATTCGGCTGTTCATCCGTAACAATTGTTGAAAAAACTCCCGCATTCGCAAGCTCGTAAATATGTTCATAGCCCCTTCCGAGCCTTCCCGCAACAATAAAGACGGGCACGGCGCCGCCGGAATTTGCGGCACAGCGTTTCACAACCTCGCCGACGGCCTTCCCGTTGTCCGCACTTGATGCATCAAGCTGCCCTTCTCCGGTTATGACAAGATCGGTGTCCCCAAGCAATGCATCAAAGCCGACCGCATTGAGCACCGCCGCCGAGCCGTGAGTCAATTCCGCGCCCAAAAGAGCCGACAGCATTGCACCCATGCCTCCCGCCGCGCCTGCACCGCATTCGGCGGACACTTTTCTCCCTGCCGCAGCGTCATACAAGGCCGCAATGTTTTTCATCCCGTCTTCAAGAGTGTTTAATGCTTCGGCGTCCGCGCCTTTTTGCGGCCCGTAGGTGTACGTCGCGCCGTTTTTGCCTGTAAGAGGATTATCAACATCACACATAACGGTTATCTTTGCCTCGAAAACATCGCTGCGCAAGCCCGACAAATCAATTTTACGCACCAAGGCAAGCTCTCGGCCGCAGCCCGAAAGCTCATTGCCTTCCGCATCCAGAAACTTAACGCCGAGAGCCGCTGCCGCGCCCATTCCGCCGTCGTTGGTTGCGGAACCGCCTATACCGATCAAAATATTCCTTATCCCCTCGTTCAATGCTGAAGCGATAAGTTCGCCCGTCCCCTTGCTCGTTGCAGAAAGCGGATCCAATGCATTTTCATCCATCAATGCAAGCCCCGATGCCTTTGCCATTTCAATAACCGCTGTGGCGCCCGCCGTTTTTTCACCAAACGAGGTCAGAACACCGTATTCGGCAGCAATTTTCCTGCCGTCCGGCGCAGTAACATTCACCGAACGCATATTCCCGTTAAAGGCACGAGTAAGCGTTTCGGCCGTGCCGTCCCCTCCGTCCGCAATCGGAAGCGTTCTCACACTGCATCCGGGAAGGTATTGCCGCGCTGCATTTTTGATAATCGTGCAAACCCTCTGTGCATCCATGCTGCCCTTGAACTTGTCCGGAGCAATAAGCATCCGAATACCTGCGCCGACAGGGTCAATACGCCTTCCGCCGTATTCTTCAAAAGGGTTCACGGCAGGCTTTTCCGTTTTTTTGCAGCCGCACTCCGTCAAGTCCTTTTCATTAAAGACAAGGGTTCCGTTTTCGTCAAATCTGCCGTAAAAAGCCAGCTTCTCCGCCCGTCTGAGCGCATTCGTCTGAACGACGGGCCTGTATTCCGCAAGCGCACCCGAAACGAGCGGATTGTCGTTCAGCTTTTCAAACAGACTGCGTGTTTGTTTTATGCCGCCGCCTGCAAATGCAACCGTGAATATGTTTTTATCGTCGCTTTCATCAACCGGAAAATGACCCGCAAACAATTGAAGTCCACGAACGTCCGCCCTTTCAATTGCCGAAAAAACAAGGTTGAACGCATGTTCGCGTTCATCTCCGTTCTCAATCGAATCGAATCTGAATCCGATACCGAAGCGTGAAATATTCATAGTTCTGTGACCTCAACTTTCTTTTGTATTGTGCGGAACAATGCAAAGCCCCGTCCCGCCGTCTTCAACCTCTACCGTGCAGTCGTTGCAGCAGTATGCATCCTCAAGCAGCTTTTCGCTGATAAAATCCTCGCATTCGTTCAAAACGCAGCGTGAAACAGCCCATGCACCGTTTTTTTCAAGTTCGACTTCATCGATTTTGCTTGCAATGTAATTTGCGGCGGAAGCGCCGAAACGAACCGTTCGACCCGTTTTTTGGAGTTTATCGGACAGATCATCCAGCATCAGTTTTGCAATCTCGGGAACAGCGGCTTGAGCCGCAGGCAGAAGCGCGGCAACGCAATCCGCATCGGAAGCGATTTCCGGCGGAAGTATCTGCCTTGCATCCCGTTCATCGCGGCTGCCGTTCAGCGTATTTGCCTCATCCGAAAAGCCCGCCCTGCGCTGTTTAAAGCTGTCGCCTTCACCGCAGGTGACGAATACAATCGCATTGCGGAAGCTTACGTTTTTACCTTTTGCATCGGTCAAAACGCCGCACCGCATAATGCTTTGAACAAGCGAACGCACGGCAGCGTTTGCGTATTGAATGTCGTCAAACAGCACCACTGCAAAAGGCTTCCGCCGCACGGCTTCGGTCAGTCTTCCGCCGGAGACAGAACCCGCAGGCGATCCCGTCAATGTGCTGACCGCCGAATAGTCGGAATACTCGCGCATGTCAAACCGCAAAAGTGCATTTTCGCCCGGATACAATGTCTCTGCAAGCACTGCTGCAAGCTTGGTTTTTCCCGAACCTGCCGCTCCGGTTACGGCAATTGCGGCACGCGGACGGTCGGGATCGTTCCGCCATGTGAAAGCGGAACGAAGGGCTTTGCACACGGAAGCAACCGCGGTCTCCTGCCCGATTATGTGCGCATTGATCAACGAATCCAGTTTTGAGAGCCGTGAACGGACGGTGCCGTCAAGACTGCTTATGGGAATCCCCGTCAATTCGTGAACAGTCTGTGCAACATCGCCGGCAGTGACGATCGGACGACAGTTCTTTTTTAAAGAAGCCGCAGTGAATGCCGAATTCTCCGCTCCCGTATGAAGTGCATCCGCTGTTCTCGGCCCGCCGAGCTGCTTTTCCTGTTTTCTTAATTCAGCCGCAAGTGTAAAATCCCGCTCATTCAATGCATCCTCAATACGCATTCGGAGGCTGGCCCTTTCCTGCCGCAGTTCCGCTGTATTCTGCGGAGCAAGCCGCCGGCGGGAAGCTGTTTCATCCATTATATCTATCGCCTTATCCGGAAGAAATCGCTCCGGAATGCAGCGAACGGACATATCAACACAGGCTTCCGCTGCCTCGTCCGTAATCGAAACGCCGTGATGCGCCTCGTATTTCGGACGCAAACCGCGAAGGATTGCGATCGCTTCCTCCCGCGTGGGTTCTTTTACGACTATCGGTGAAAAACGCCGTTCCAGCGCGGCATCTTTTTCGATATAGAGCCTGTATTCATCAAACGTTGTTGCGCCGATCAGCTTCAACCCGCCGCGAGCAAGCGCGGGTTTCAGGATATTGGCAGCATCGAGACTGCCCTCGCCCGCACCTGCGCCGATTATCGTATGTATTTCGTCAATAAAAAGAATTGTTTCGGGAGTTGTTTCGTCAAGAAGTGCTTTCAGTCTCTCCTCAAATTCGCCCCTGTATTTCGTTCCCGCAACGAGTGCGCCCAAGTCAAGCCGCAGCACCCGCGACGAACGCAGCTCGACAGGAACATCACCCGAAACTATCCTTTGAGCAAATCCCTCAACGACAGCCGATTTTCCGACGCCGGGACTTCCCGTAAGCACAGGGTTATTCTTGCTCCGCCTAAGCAGTGTCTGAATCAACCTGTTCAGCTGCGCTTCACAGCCTGTCAACGGATCAAGCTCCCCCCGCGCCGCCCTTGCCGTAAGGTCATCGGTATAGCTTTCCAACATCGGCGAACTCTGTCCGCCCCGAGGCTTATTTTTCCCGCGGGCTACGTTTTCATCATGCGGCTGTCTTTCGGCCGAATCACTTTTTAAAGAATCCTTCGCATTGCCTTTTGTTTTTTCGGCTGCGCTTTCATCATGGAGCAGCTCCGACTTTCGGCTTTCGCGCCCGTTCGAACCGAGTTCCCGCGATTCATCGTTCAAAAGCTTTTTCAGCATCTGCCTGTCCAGCCCGATGGAATCGAGAATGCGTGATGCAAAACAGTCCGTCTCGCGCAAAACGGCAAGAAGGATATGTTTCGTGCAGATTGTGCGGCTTGCATATGCTTTTGCTTCATACAGCGCAAGCTCCAATACGCGTTTTGCAGGCGGTGCGAACCCCCTGCTGTCCGTGAAAATATGTCTTCCGCCGCCGACAAGAGTGTCCGCATACGGAAACACCATGCTTTCATCCGCACCGCATTTGCGAAGGCACTCCCCCGCCGTGCCCGGCGCACGGAGCAGACCTATCAAAATGTGCTCCGTGCCGATGAAGCCGTGATGCAGCTCCTCCGCCGCAGCCTGTGCCGCATCAAGAGCTGCGGATGCATTTTCGCTGTAACCTTCCCAATTCATTTTTTCACCGTTAATTCGTATGGCCGTTAATTCATATGGATTCAAATCCGATTAATCTCTCAATCAAATCGAGCGATTGAGCGGACACTTCGAATACCGCCCTGCAAAACATGCTTTTCTGTTTTTTAAACAACGACCGTCTTGCCGTTTTCGCGTATTTTGTCATGCTTCCGTTTTCGTTTCATCGGACGACGCATATAGACGTTCAGAACAATACCCACACCTATCATGTTTGTGAGCATATTCGACCCGCCGTAGCTTATAAACGGCAGCGGAATTCCCGTAACGGGCATTATTCCCATCGTCATGCCGATATTTTCAAAAATATGTGCCGCAAGCATTGCGCTGACACCCGTAACAAGGCAGGTGCCGAAATTATCCCGCGCTTTTATTGCAATATACATCCAGCGGAAAAGCAGTGCAAAGAAAACAATAATCAGTATCGTACTGCCGATGAATCCGACCGCCTCCGTTATGCCGCTGAATATGAAATCCGTGTGCCTTGCCGGAACATAGCGAAGCTGTGCCAGCGTCTGCTCACCGAAAAAGCCCTTGCCCGTGAGCCGTCCGGAACCTATTGCCATCTGCGACTGTCCGACATGGTACTTTGCATCGTCGCTTGCGGCGGACGGATTCAGAAAAACATCGATTCTGTCGCGCTGCTTCGGGGTCAAAACAAAAAAGTACATCAGCGGAAGCCCCACCCCGGCTCCGACAGCGGCAAGAATTATATAAATCCACTTTATCTGCGCAACAAAGAATGTCACAACCATGATAACAAGCAATACAATCGCCGTTCCGTAATCAGGTTGGAGAACTATCAGCATGAACGGAACGAATGTTATGCCGAGAGCAATCATAACGTCCTTGAATTTCAGCAATCGCCCGTCCCTGTCCATTGCGGCAGAGACGTATTTTGAAAGCATCACGATCAATGCGATCTTGCTCAGCTCGCCCGGCTGTATTGCCCTTTCAAGCGTGTCGAAAACAAACCAACCCTGTGCACCGCCGCGCACCTTGCCGAAAATGAAAAGCAGCATCAGCAAGCCTATTATGCCGATGTATGCCCACATTGCAAAAGTTTTGAATATGCTGTAATCAAAAACAAGAAATATTATCATTGCAGCAAGTCCGACAAGGAAGTTTGTTATATGCTTCTGCAGGTATTCCATGTTGAGCTTGTCCATATAATCCGCAATGCCGTGTTCCGTGCCGTCAAAAGGCTTTGCCTGAACGGAGGCAAGTGCGATCGTGCCGAACACAACGAGCGCAAGCACGATTCCGACCGTTACCCAGTCTATTCTTTTCAGGTATTTCTTATCAAAAAGGCTCATTCAAAAGCCGCGCCGCGCCCGCAAGGGGCTTCGGCAATCCTTTCGTGTTTATGTGTTTACAAGATCTGCGGTGCGATACGAAAAGCCGTTTCCCCGCACCGCACTTTTTGTCCGCCGCATCAAACGATGAGTTTTTTCTTTGCCTTTTCGGCATTTTTCAATTCGTCGAGTTTGGCTTCGTATCCGGGTTTTCCGAGCAGGGCATAAGTTGCATTCTTTCCCTCCTCGACTCCGGGCTGATCGAATGCATCGATGCCCAGCAGTTCTCCTGCGAATGCCGTCTGCATTTCAAACAGCATTATAAGCTGCCCGAGAGTGAATTCGTTGACTTCGGGCATGATGATGTTTTTGTTCATATGTCCGCTGACGGTTACGGCGTGTTCGGTTGCACGGAACTCGGCGGAAATCAGCTCACCCAAGCTGTGGCCGGATAGAAAAGCAATCCCCGGAATGTCGTCAAAAACATGCGGAACAGCAACATCACTGCGGTATTTTTCAACAGAGATGAAAGTTATTGTTTTGTCAAAAGGTCCGTCGGTGTAAAGCTGAACCTGCGAATGCTGATCCGTAACGCCGAGAGATTTTACCGGAGTCTGTCCGAATCGCAAAACCTTTCCGTCCTTCACGAGCTTTTTGCCCAGCGATTCCGCCCAAAGCTGCGCATACCAATCCGCCATGAATTTCAGCGAATCCGCATAGGGCATCAGCACGCCGATGTTTGCGCCGTGCTTTTCCGCCGCAATGATTTCAAGCAGGGCAAGCATCAATCCGGGGTTTTTTTTCACATCGGCGTTTGAGCAAAGCTCATCCATGTATCCCGCGCCCGCAAGCAGCGCGCGAACATCCGCTCCGCCGACGGCAGCCGCAACAAGCCCGACAGGACAGAGTTCGGAAAATCTTCCCCCTACGCCGTCCGGAATAATAAAAGTGCGCAGGTTGTATTTTTTTGCAATGCCTATCAGGTTGCCCTTTTGTTTGTCGGTTGTTGCAATCAAGTGATCGCGCAGCCCTTCTTCGCCGTAACGGTCAATAAGCATTCGCGTTATAATAAGCAGCTGCGCCATGGTTTCGCTTGTGCTGCCCGATTTTGTAATAACGTTGAACACGGTTCGGTCAGTATCAATCACATCGAGCAATGCAGCCATGCGCTCGGGATCAACATTGTCTTCCACAAAAAGACGCGGAGATTTTCGTTTTTCGGAAGGAAGATCGTTATGATAGAGATGATTCAGCGCACGATGCACCGCAATCGGACCCAGTGCGCTTCCGCCGATGCCCAGAATCACGAAATTATCCGCTTTTGACCTGACGAATTCCGCTGCCTCTTCAACGGCGGGAAGGATTTCAAGCTGAGTTTCGGGCAGAAGCCGCCAGCGCATTTCACCGCGCTTTTTTTCAACACCCGCAAATGCACCCTCTGCACGCGGCAGCATTTCCGATATTTCCTCCGCCGTGATGCCGTGTTTGCCGACAGCCTCGGCGAGCATATTGCCGCAATCGATGCGAACACGCATTTTTTCACAGTATTCTTTTGAAAACACGCTCATTTATTTTTCCGTTCCTTTCTGTCCCGCAGAGGGATTTGTTCGGCCGAATTCCGCCGCCGCAAAGTCGTGTTCAATTCACTGACAGCGGTATATTCAGCCAATCATATTATACCACATGTTCACGCCGTTTGCTCATGTTTTTTTCGGAACGAAATTGCGGAAATCCGTGCATATCCGAATGCCGCCTGCCGTCCGCTCCGTTTGAAACATATTATATCCGTTAAATCAAATCAAAATATTCTTTGATAACGTTCACAAGCACATCGGCTTCCGCAGGGGAATAGCGCGGCGAAACGGCAAGCGAAGCAAAATCATATTCGGCCGATGCCGAAAACTCGGTGTAGTCATCAAAAACTTTGAAGTCCACTCTCGGTTCAATGCCGTTTTTTGCTTCAAAAAGTTTCGAAACAAAGCTTGAAAGCCGAATGAATTCATATTTTCCGCAGCCGCGCTGATTTTCCTGTTCACATCGGAATGCAAATTGCGGAATGTCCGGACGAGACTTCGGGTTTCGAACATTTTCAAGGCGTGAAATCCACCGAAATGCAAGTGCAAACAAAAGATAATTTGCTTCATCGAGCTGCTTCATTTCATAGTAGCGTTTGATGTCCGCTCTTTCCGCAGGGCTGAGGGGCAGCACGGAATTCAGCACAAAGCCGGGTCCGGGTCTGCCTATGCCGAGATCGCTGTGTGCATCGATATGCGCAACCTCAAACGGCACGGAAAGCTGCCCGGCCGCAATCAATTCCTGCCAGAATTGCAGCGCACCGTCATGCGTTTCAAAAACCCTTCCAGGAATCTTTCTTTCCGTATTCAGTCCGCAGTTTTTTTCCAAAAACTCCCTTACTTTCTCCGCCTGCCACGGTTCATGCCCGGCAGCATCGGGCCGCGCGCCGGCCGGTGCAGGTTCGCAGCAGTCCGCAAGGAAAAAATCAAGATCAATGTCAAGCACTCTCATTCGTTTATCTCCCGGTTTCGTTATCGCTCAAAGCTGTATGTTTTTGCGCATTCGGTCTCGGCACCGTGCTGCGTTCAATGCGCAAACCCCGCCGTTAACGCATACAGGCAGGGTTTACGCATAATTATTTACTCAGTTGACTGCTGTGCCGTTCGCCTCAGCTTCCTTCATTTGCCTTTGTTCGCCCCTATTTTCCTTTCACAACGGCCTCGGCAAACGAGTTGTCAACGAGTTCGCCGAACTCAACTCTCGCCTTCAATTCACCGTTGATGTCAATAATATCCTGCAAACGGGTGAAGGCCTCCTCCGTCATGATCGGGTCAGCCATCCATGAATCCGTCTTTCGATAACTGTTTGCAACGATTTTCAGCGTTTCAACATCCGCATCGGGGAAAAATTCCAGCATCGCTTCCGCCGCTTCGGCATCAGTCGCGTCCTTAAGCCAAAGTTGAGCCTTATAAACCGCACGAATGAAGGATTCAACGAGTTTCGGTTCCTTTTTAATTGTATCCGGCATGGTCATGAAAGTTGTGTACGGCACCTCGCCCGATTCGAGTCCGACATTTGCAACGATGTGCCCGCTTCCGCTGCGTTCAAAAAGCGTTGCTGTCGGTTCAAAAAGCGTAACATAGTCGCCCGTGCCGCCTTCGAATGCTCCGCCCATCAGGTTGAACTGAATGTTGTTGATAACCTCAACATCCTCCCCGGGCTTCAATCCGTTTTTCAGCAGAACATAGATAAAAGTCATATACGGCATTCCGCCCGCACGCCCCGCAATGACGGATTTTCCGCGCAAATCCTCCCACGAGAAATCATCCGTTTTTTCCCTTGAAAGAAGGAACGAACCGTCGCGCTTTGTGAGCTGCCCGATAATCATCGGGTGGTTTGCGCTGCCCTCGTTCACAACATAAACACCCGTTTCCGGCCCCATCAATGCAAAATCCGCATCGCCCGATATAAGCGCGGTCATGCTTTTGTCGCTTCCCCCGCCGGTCACAATTTCAAGATCAATGCCCTCCTCCGCAAAATAACCGCGGCTGACCGCGATATAAAGCGGCGCATAGAACACGGAGCGAGTGACCTCGTTCAGCGTGATATGCCGCAGTTCGCCCGAACCGCCGCATGCCGCCGCAATCGGAACAAGCAGCAAAAGAACAAGAAAAAGAGCAAGAAATTTCTTCATTTCAATACCTCCAAAGAAAAGCCTTGCTCCATTGATATGCCGCAAACGGGTATGCGGTGCCTTTCGGCGATTATTTTTTCTTTCTGTTTCTTATAAAGGTATTTATCCCGTAATGGAAGAAAGAGATCAACGCTGCCGCTATGGCTGCAAAATATGCATAAAGATAAAACGGACATATGCCGAATTCAAGCTGCAGGAATGTGAGCGTTATTGCGCCGACAAACAGCCCCGTTGCAATCTTTCCGAACCAATCGGCATAAACAACAACATGCTTTGAATAAAGGATTCCGCCGACAATTATCATTATCGCATCCTTAACAAGGATTATCAGCATTATATAAAGCGGAATGACCCCTTTGAACCAGAAACATGCGAGAACGGCAATCAGCATCAGCTTGTCCGCCAGTGGATCGAGAACTTTGCCGGCGTTTGTGATCCAATTGTTGCGCCGCGCAAGCCAACCGTCCAGAATATCCGTTCCGAACGCGAAAATATAAACAAAAAAGCTCAAAAGATAACGTTCGTTTTTAAACAGCGCGATAAAAACCCCGATTAAAATCAACCGAAAAACCGAGAGCATGTTCGGAATCTGTTTTTTAAATTTCATATTCGTATCACCTTTCTGCCGCCCTGCCGCTGACTGAGCCGCCTGTTCCGTCGGCAGGCTGAATTAAAGAACCGCCGCTTCGGCTGTCGGCCTGATTGAACCCGAACCGAACGATGCAGGTTTGGCATTCCAACCGTATGCAAACAGTATAGCACATGTTTCAAATCAACTCAATAGCAATATCCCGTCATTGCGGCGGCAAAAGACAGGCTGTTTTCTGCTTCGAATACGCTTTTTTATCCGGCGTGCGCGGATTCGACCTTTTTTTCGAAAAAAAATGCGTTTAACCGGTTGCAATAAACGCCGAAATGGGGTACAATGCATGGGGTACAATTAAATTAAGCCCAAAGGAGATATTACCATGAACGAAGAGAGAGATTTTGTAGTATTCACCGATGACGACGGCAACGATTTCGAGCTTGACGTTATCGACTATTTCGATTATAACGACAAAGAGTACGCTGTCCTCGTCGACACCAACGATGAATGTGGCTGCGAAGACGAGGAGTGCGACTGCGAAACCAACGTCTACATCATGCAGGTTGTTGTGAATGAAGCAGAGGACACCGAAGAATTCGTCTCCCCCGCCGAAGAGGATATGGACGCACTGATCCAGATCGTTCAGTCAAGGCTTGAAGAAGGCGACTGCTGCTGTGATGACGACTGCTGCTGTGACGAGTGCACCGATGACTGCACCTGCGATGACAGCTGCGCGGGCGACAACGCTTCCGCAAAATGTGGCACCTGCTGCAAAACCGAGGAATAAAATCCCCGCAGCACAAATCAACAAACGCAAACAAAAGGCCTACGTCGAGCATCATAATATTCGGCGGAGGTTTTGATTTTGCTGTTAACACGAAAAGCAAACATCGACTTTCACCCTTGAACTATCTATCACCGAATGAGGAGGAATTTTAATTGTGAATATTGAACTTGTTCGGCTCACGCCGCAATACCGCGAACAATTGTTTGAAATGCTGACCGAATGGAAAGCGGATATTGAAAACAACCGCACAAATCCTTCCCCCTATGCAATATTCCGCAATGATTTTCACGATTTTGATTATTATCTTCAAAACCTTGAAATAAAGGAAGGGAATGCGGACGGATACGTTCCGGACACAACGCTGTTTTGCCTTGACAAAGACCGAAATATCTTTGTCGGCGCTGTCAATATTCGACATTATCTGAATGAAACGCTGCTGAAAACAGGCGGCCATATCGGCGACGGTATCCGTCCGAGTGAGCGCCGCAAAGGTTATGCAACGGCAATGATCTCACTTGCGCTGCAGGAATGCAGAAAGCTCGGCATAAGCAGGGTTTTGATGTGCTGCGACAGGAACAATATCGGCTCGGCAAAATCCATCATCCGCAACGGCGGCGTGCTTGAAAACGAAGTTGTCGAGGACGGGGTTCCCGTGCAAAGGTATTGGATTCGGGTTTGATGTTTTGAAGTGAATTAGCTCCGAAAAGTACCGAAGCAATGCCGGCATCATCCGCCTCTTAGTGAAACAGCCGTATGCCCGAGCTTAAACTCAGCCGGTGAGCTTGATATTTCGACCCTCGGCTTTTTGCCGCCGCTGCAATTCGGCAGCATGCTTCGCCGCATTAAATTTCAGCCTTCCGCTTCATTTCCCGTTTATATGAGCTGCGGAAACGAAACGGAAAGCTCTGTATTTTTTCTTATCGGTTTCAGTCCTTCCAGCCGATATAGTTTTTATAAATAACATGGTGCGGAATGTAGTCGCCAAGCTGCGAGCTGCATATGCTGAGAAAAATTTCGTCCCAAGTTACCGTCGGATCGTTGACAAGAACATAGTTGTCATATTGTGTATACCTTGCTGCTTCCGACGGCGCATCACCCGTGAAATGCAGCAGATATTTATAGGTATCCCTGTTGCCTATGTATTCCACCGTGCTTTCATGCCACCTCAGCACAAAAGTCTCGCCGTCGTATTCCAGCAAATTGAAAACCAGCTGCGGGTACTTATCCTTCTTCTGCTCGTACAGTTCGTCGCTTATGCCTTCTCTGCTCAGTGTGTAGTAATTTGCACACAGAACGATTGCGGGAGCGCCCTTGCTGACCTTTTCATAGAACGCATCCCATGTTTCTTTTCCGAAAACACAACCCTTGGTTTCGAAAACAACGGCATTCGATTTTTTCGCAAGTTCCAGAGCTTCATCCGCGGAGCAGACCGTTTCCAAAACCTGTTGGAGCCGCTGCTTTTCGCCGCTGTCAACGGCGGGAGCTTCCGTATGGCTTTCCGCTTGCTTTTCCGTCTGTTCCGGCTTGCCGGTGCACGCCGCAAACATTACAACCGACAAAGCGGCCAGCAACAAACACACGATTTTTTTCATTTTATTCTCCTTTCATTAACCTGCATTTGTGAGCAGGGTATATATGATGATAATTATCAGCAGCCCGAACCCGACTGCGGAAAACGCTGTCATTTTCTTATACGAAAGAATGCTTTCAATTCTCGTTCGCACTTTTGCTCCTCCAAATGCCGAAACAAACAGGCTTTTGCTTTGAACGCAGTTCAAAAGGTCAAGTGCGTACTCCCTGCGCTCATCTTCACTGTACTTTGCTGTTGCGGCCTCATCGCACGCAAGTTCAAGATCCGAGAGGAACGCTTTTAAAAAAATCCATGAAAGAGGGTTGAACCAATGAACTGCCGCCGTCAGAAAGCCTGCCAATCGCCAGAGATTATCCAGTCTGCGAATATGTGTTTTTTCATGTTGCAGAATATGTTTGAGTTCCGCTGACGCAAACGACGTCGGCAAAACGATGCGCGGCCTGATAATGCCGTATACTGCGGGACTTTCCACTTTCGGAGACAGAAAAACATTCCCCTTGAGGTGAACGGCATCCCGAATTTCATGCTTTGTTGTTGAATAAAGTATTGTCAACGCAAGAATCAAAGCCAATGCCGAAATTATCCAAACCAATGATGAAATTTCAAACACCTTGCTCAGAATATTGACCTTATACGCAATAGGGAAATAGCTGTCTGCAAGCATGAGTGTGTTTGTTACGGAAAAGGCGATATCATCCGCGGGTTGATAAATCGTTACGGTTTTTGTTGTCAGTTGCGAAATCAGCGTCATCAGGCTGTATCGGCTGTTCAGGCCGAAAGGCACCCACATGCGCACAAACGGAATTATCCACAGAAATACGGAAAATCTGCGCGGAACGGCTTTAATCTTTCTTGCAGCCATAACGATAAGCCCCGTAACGGAAGCCGTTATGCTCATATTAACTATCCAATAGCAAAACTCTCCGAGCATGGTCGTCACCTTTTTTCAATCAATCGTCGAAGTTCGTCTGTTTCGCTCTCCGTAAGCTTTTCATCCTCCAACAAAGCTGAAAACAGTGCTTTGCGCGAACCGCCGAAAACCTTGTTGAGTAGGGATACGGCCTCCCTTTTTTGCATTTCCGCCCGAGTAACCGTCGGAGTGCAGATGAATCCGGGTTCGTCACGGCGAATAAAACCTTTCGTTTCAAGTTTTTTTATGACAGTATAGGTTGTGTTCTTGTTCCACCCGATGGTGTCGGCAGCAATCAAACTGATCTCCTTTGCGGAAATCGCACCCCTTGCCCAAATTATTTCCATAACCTTCGCTTCACTGTCAAACAATTTTTCTCTCATTCTTTCGCCTCCGGACTATCTCTGTAGTCTATACTATCGCAATAGTCTGCAATTGTCAAGTTCTTTTTTCAAAAAGGCCGAGCGCTTCCGACACTTTTTTGAATTTTTCATCAATTTCGGCTTCACCGTCCAAATGCAGAACCCTGCACGAAAGCTTTTTCTGCCACTGATCATGTCTTGCCTTGCTTCTGATTTCCGCACCGCCGCTGTCGTAGGATTTTGCCCATTCAAAAAACTCAACATGCTGTCGATACATATCCCCTCCCGGTTCAATGCGCGAACCGTAAATCGCCTGCTCTCTCTTCAGCAATCTTTCCATGCGCACACTCTGTTTCATTTCGATTCTTACAGCCAAAGTGAAACACGGAATCAACTCATCTCCCCAATCTGCAAGTGAACCGGATATAACGACATTTGCTGATTTATTGATATCATTTTTCATCAGTTCTATCCGCTCGTTCGCCGGACGTTTAAGCTTGAACGGAGGCTCCGTCGGAATCCAATAATATGTGTCCGTATCCATTAATGTATAACCCAATTCCGAACATATTTTTTTGCCAAGCGTTGTTGTGCCCGAACCGGAAGCTCCGAAAATATGAATTACGTTCTTCATTTTTAGTTTCTCCGTCAGTAATACTTGTTGTGACTTTCTATATGATAGCACAGCTTTTGAAACGTTTCAACACTTGTACAGCAAAAACCGCCGCATCAAAACTGTCCGATGCGGCGGTGTATTCTTTTAATAAGTGAACCCGTGTCAATAGAGCCCGCAGGAATCATGGGGTTATTCCCACTCGCCAAGTGGAAATGCAGTCTAAACTTTTTTGTATAAACCATTTGATTCCATTTGGCTTTATTTGATATCAATTATCCCAATCCTATGGGGTACCCGACTTTCTGCTGTCAAAAAGCTATCGTGGGATGCTATCAACGTAAGTGGTTCTCAGTTTTTGTTTACGCTCATTGCAAGAGTGAAATACTACTTCTTATTTCGTTCCACAATCGTTGCCTAATCTCAACCGCTGTATTTATTGAGACAATTCCGAACGAAGTTATTGGTCGATATGTAGAAGCTAATTGTGAATTATGATACTTCCAAATTGCATTTTCACTACCATTAACTCTACCTTGCAGAACCCAAACCATTTTGGGGACGCTACTTCGGGAGGCAGCACTTATTTCACAGGAGTATTTACGAATAACCTCGGGCAAACTATGCTTTTTGATATTTGCTCTGGATGAGAACTTTGCATCAAATATCGCATACTCTTCGTCGTCCTCGGAAGAAGTAAATTTCAACACAAAATCCGGTGTGTAATAGTCTGGATTTCCTGCAGGTGGTTTCGTTGTTCTAAAAAGCGTGAGATCGTTTTCAAATTGAACCGCGCTTATAACCGGTTGATAGTACAGTGTGGCGGTTACTTCACCATTGCTAAGTAGATAAGTATTTGCAACATCCTTTTCATTTTGATAATGCTCATCCGCTGAGACATAGTCAAATTTGAAAACAGGTTCTTTGACATTCGCCTTTTGATATCCGTTGTCAGCTAAAAGTTTCAGAAGCCGTAGCAGGCAATAATACTCAAAGAGTTTATCCAAAGTCTTTACTTGCAGAATTAGCCGCTCTTTTTCTAAGCTATACTCCCCGTACCGGAACCACCGAACTATAATTTCAAACACTTGTGCATAAGGCTTAATCTCGCAAAAAGTGTTTGTTTTTCTCGGCAAGGTATTCAGTACTAACGGTTGGACATCAAATAATGATGAATACTGTTTGCCCACACTTTGAAGTGTGTCGATTAAGCAATTGAGCTTTTTCAATAGTAGCCTGCAAAATGAAATTTGCAAGGACTTGATCGTAATAATTGGTGCACGGTACTCTTTTGGAAAACTACCGTGAATTCTTGAAATAACGCGTTCCTCATTCAAAACGTCTCTATCAAATTCTGCGGAAACCTGCTTTGCGTTTAGCAATGCTGTGTTCAAAAAGCCGATAATAACTCTGTTTTCATAAACATTCCAGCTTTTTCGGCTTGCATCTGTTCTGACTTGATATGGTAAGAAGTTTTTATCCTGAAACTGAATACCGCTTGTATATGGAACAGCAGCTAACTGATCTGCGTTCTGCAGTATCCAATTAAAACTATCACGATAAACTTGCTTCACTTTTTCATATGGTACAAGCACTTCGGTACGCTTTATTGTATGCTTGCCTTGTGTTTTGAAGTATGCAAAGTTGTTCTTATAACACGCAATTACTTGTTCCAGTAATTGAATATAAGAACTGAGAGATTTATACGCATGCTTATTCCACTTTCCTGCATACAGGCTATTGCTTGCGCCTCGGTCTGCATTTGAAAAAATCCACTCTCCTACTTGTGCATCATCAAACGCAATTAGCTCTTGAAGAATTTTTTGTATATTTGAAGTATCTTCTTGGTTCTTGCTCATACACAATAAGAACTCAGAAAAGAGTTCCTTTGATACCCCGTTAGTAAAATTCATAATAAATGAAAGGGTAACAAGGTCATAGTGGAGCAAAAATGGCTGCTTAGCAAATAGACTCTCGTTATACTTTGTATAACCCTCAACTGTTTCAGTGTCAGGATTCAAAGCAATGCCTCCTACGCGTTCTCCGTTAACGCATACATCAATTGATTCGATGTCATTTTTATGGTACTTGTCACTTTGAAAGTATATATCGTAGCTTCCGTCCTCATAAACTGCCTTGCACTTTGAGAAATCAACGGCGGACATATCCATGAGACGGTCAGACAAATCAAGCGAAGTTCTTTGTTGCATGATTGGGCATGATAGAATACACTGCATCATAGATATGTCCTCCTTTTGTATGGTTGTTTTTAGCGGGAGAAGAACTGGTAGAAGCCCATATTGCTTTCAGCTATGCGTTTCATCCTTTCGAGATGTTTAGCGCTTATAGGCATATTCTGCATGGTACACTCCTTCAGCAAATCTTCGATCAACAAACGATAGTTTTCGCCATTACCGTTGATAGCCGGGAGAATTTTTTGAGAAAAAGCATAATCCAACGGTGCATATTTTGTGGCTGGAGTATCACGCTCCATACATCTACATCCAACTGCGCAATAGTTTTTGACCATCTTTTGATTGCGAGGCATAATTTGGAGCGAATGGTCTCGGAAAATTTTCTGAACAGCGTTCCACTTATTTTGAATCGCTTCATCAATTACATCATTTTTCCCAATACAAAATGCTGCTTTCATGGCGGCAAAAGATATCATATCTTCGAAATTTTCAATTTCTTCATCTGATTCGTCATCAATTCTCGTCGGCTCCAGCATAATAACCCAACTTCTATCTAAGAATCTTGGAGAAAGTTCTTCAGTTGTGTGATCAAAATTCACCGTCGCAAGGAAACGAAGATGGTCAGGCAGTTTGAAACTCTTTGAACCGCCGAGTGGAATAGTTCGATTAGAAATCGATCCAAAGTCGCAATTTCTAAGAAATGCTGCCCAATAGTGCTCTATGGGGCTAAGATTTGCTTCATCAAGAAGGATAACAAAGGGAGCTATTTCTGCTATATCACAGTTGCACTCCTTATCCATTAATTCGAAAGCATTAAAAACTTCCCCATTACTACGTTCCATTTTCTTAGATAGTGGATTGTAATATCCAATGAAGTCCTTATGAGAAGACCAACCTCGCTCAACAGAAATATCAACAAAGCGTCTTTGCTTAGCATTTGCCACTAAGCCCAACGCTTTAGCAAGAATATTGCAGAGCGAGGTTTTTCCCGTTCCAGGCTCTCCCGCAAATGTTGTAATAAATCCCTGCGCAATGCAGATGAGATAATTCGCAACATCGTTAAATGTTACATCTCTATGTGCTTTGTCATGAACAAACTCAGTTACACGCTTAATAATGTCAACGCAATTCATGGAATCGGTATGAAGTAGCGAACAATCGAACGGTTCAATTTTTTCTGTAGCTGGTTCTTCTCCTACACCACGCAAAATCTTATCAAGTAGTTTGCTGTCCAAAATTCGGGCAGTTTGCTTGGCTTGGTCATTAAATGCTTCTAGCGTAGCATTGAACTGCTTTTCAAGTTCTTTATTGTCTAGTAGTTGCTGATCTCGTTTCTCGCGTTCGATATCCCGCTCTTTTTTCAAAGAATCGCGTTCTTCTCTTAATGCCTCAATTTCCTTCTGAGTGCTATCAATTTCCTTCTGAGTGCCAATTATTGCGACCAATCCTTCATTTTCTTTTTGCAGATCATCGTTGGCCTTTGTTAATTTATCGATTTTATTTTGGTCATCCTCAGAAGTTGGTTGCTTTGAGTTCTCTGCCTCAGATTGTAATTCTTGAATATGCTTCTCCATGGAAACTTCCTGCGACTTTAGTTCAGACAAGCGCTCTTGTACAGCAGAAAACTCGGTTATTCTGTTTTGAATCTGATCAAAATGATTGCTTACAAGTTCTTTAACAAGTGCTTCCTTTGTTGACTCATCAGATAATGCAAACTGAAGCATTGTCTGTACATATTCTTCATTTTGGGCAATACCGACCATTAGGGACTGTATTTTCGAGATACGTTCTTTCGTAAAAGAAACATTAGAGCCCCTTTCGATAAGTTGGTGTGCCATTTCTTTGAGTTGTCGAATTTGGTCTCGAGTATAGCTGTTTTCAACGCGCATTGACTCAATAAAACTATCAATCAGTGTTTCTTCGCTTATCCAATCGAATCGGTTCTCAGATTTTTCTGGAGAAACGAAAACTGATTTAGGCATGATGATAACAGCCTCATTATCATTCTGGTCAGTGATTACCAATAATTCATCATTATAGTCTACAGCACTATATTCTCCTATATTATATTGATAATCCTTTATACCTCGTAGTTTCATGGTTCCTTCAGTTATATCATACTCAAAGGGACCATATAACTTGCTGTTAAATCTTAACAAGACAAGAGTGGTGCGTATAGTACAATCAGGCTCTGGAATAGATCTAGTATTTATGAGGGCTGAAATATCACTATCAACATCAATAATTTGATAGAAGTCTTTACCCGAAAACTTTTCTATCCAGATTCCGGAATTAGTCCGTCCAAATCTAGAATTGTACCTGAGACTGTACATATTGTTTCCATCGTAGTTCGGATACGGATCGTCCTCGTTGATTTTTAAGCTAATAAAAGACCCAAATCTTTCATATAGATCCTCTGCGGTGTCCCCACCATTGATATTAACTCTAATGCTACCATGTTTCGGAAAATCTTCAGGATCTATTAATTCGTAATGAGATTTATTAACCAGAACGCGTGGATAAACATAGCACACGGTGTTGCCTTTATCTGGATTATAATAGTCCGGATCAAACCAAAGCCACGCGAGAATGTCCTTTCCTTTGTACTGCTTAAAATCCATTTGTTTCTCCTCCTTATAATTTTGTTAATCCTCATTTGCCATAACGTCAACGATATCTCCAATATTGCAATCAAGAGCAATACATATTTTTGAGAGGCTTTCCATAGAGACAAATTCGTTTTTTCCCATCTTGGCAAGCACATTGAAGCTGATACCGGATGCATCTTTCAAATCTGTCCGGTTCATTTTCTTATCGATCAACAGCTTCCAGAGCTTATCGTAGGAAATAGGCATTGCAATTCTCCGTTCCAAATTTAAACTGATTGTATTATAGCACAAAGCGACAATGTTCGCAAGATAATCTCATAAGAACGTGAGATGTTATCTACAAAGAAAAGGAGGCTGTCGCATTAAGCCCCCTTATTCGTTAGATAATCTTAAAATGTTGTCGCTGGGCAATTCTGTAACACAAAAGTCCAACATTTTCAAGGCTTTTCAGCCTTTCGGGTATTATTCCCACTCAAGTCTTGGGCTTTGATTTAGGGTTATAAAATGCACTCTCGGTGCGCATTTCGTCCAAATAATCCACGTATTTCGGGCTGTACATAGGTTCCTTACGAATTTTGTAGCCGTTTTGTAGCCAGCTATTCTATACGTACTAACCGTTCGCAACGACTTATTTTGAATGATTTGCGGCAGATTTCGATATGATTCCCGCCAATAATCACCCGGAAATTGACCGCCTGATTCACCTCAAAAAACATCTTGGAGGTATGACCATGAGCAAACTTATATCCTGTCAATTCAACATAGACACAGCCTGCGTGGAATTGGTTTTTGATGATGGAAGCCAGATTTCCATTGACTGCACCGCCGTTGAAAACGAAGTTGCCGATAACCGCTTCCAGCGGTCAGAGCTGGATTATCTGATCTACAATGATCCACTTGCGTATGCTGATCTGGTTCTGAACGGCGATCCAGAAGCCTACCTGAACGCCGTGACAGATTACGACCCCCCTCGATAGCTGACGGGAAGAATATAGCGCAACGGGTTGCGTCTGTCAATGGTCAAGATGAACGCTTCGCGCCATTGACTGCCGCCGCCTGCCGCGCTTTTGGGGCAGACAAGGCGGGCAGGCACAGATTGTGCCTGCCCGCCAAAATCAATTTTTGCATAAATCCTGCCGTATATGGGGCAGGCAGGAAAAAAGCGCAACCGATTTTTGTCGATTGCGCTTTGGTGGGTGGGAATTGTTCTATGAACTTTTTTACAAAATCACTCCTGCTGGAAATGCCGCAAGAAAACCTCATTCGCTGCTTGCA